>MDSZ01165252.1_pt1 | contig 22649 bp, 22 predicted proteins | sample 811201 | NCBI WGS metagenome assembly MDSZ01 (sample SAMN05326647, study PRJNA326480) | marine metagenome | isolation source: seawater | place: Indian Ocean: North | collected 2010 | reverse complement strand
CTATATTTCACCCCGCAAGATGCACATTTATCTCCGCAGTTTAATGCAAAAGAAGAAGTGATAATTGAGGTGGAATTAATTCTAAAAGCTATTAATAAACGCCAAAACATAGTAATCAAAAAGATATTTAAGCTCATCCCAAAAACAGAATACGGAATTATAAAAATACCTTGGTTAACAGTATAAGATTTCAAAAATTTTTAATAAAATGAAAAATAAACGAATAAATGCCGGTATTTTACTTCTCACTACTTGCGGGATCCTTTCTTACTGCACCCAAATAGAAAAACGCTATGATTATGAGCTGATAACAATTACTCAAAATGGACTGGAAATATCCGTCGCTATAGAGCCACACAGTGAATCACAAGTCCGTGATTATCCAAATATTGTAGAATACAAGAATCCTTATTGTGTAAAGTTTTGGGTGAATAGCAATGATGTATTGTCTGACTCAGTTACACTTAGAATTGATAAACTGAAAATAGCTTCTGAAACAATAGAAATGAACGAATTGAAACACGTAAAGCCTAAAGCATATTCAAACAAAAATGGCTACTATATTAGAAACACCGTATGCAATATTGACCCTATAAAATATGAGGCTGCAGTATTTCATGGATCTATTAGTTACGAAGATAACCACATACCAGTAGAGGTTAAGATTGAAACAAATTACCGTTTATGGCTAGACCCATTGTATTTGTTTGACAAGTTGTCAGTGTAAGTCATAAACAAAATCTAGTAATTTCCATAATATACATTATCAAACTAGCATAAAACTTATCTATTATAAAAAGCATAAATCCCTAGCACATCACTTTACACTTACTATGAGGAATTTTATACAGATAGTAATGTTTGATAAAACTAAACAAAAAGAATCTGGAAATATTCTCTTTATAATATTAATAGCTGTGGCGCTGTTTGCAGCCTTGTCCTATGCTGTGACCTCAACAACGCGTGGTGGCAATTCAAATGTCGATAATGAAAAGTCAGCTTTGCAAGCATCTGAATTAGAGCAATATGTAACAGCCTTACATGGTGCTATACAACGTATGACGATACTTAAGGGCTGCCTTGATACCGAAATTAGTTTTGAACGCTCCCCTTTTGATGGTACGGATTCTGACTATGTTAATGTAAATAGTCCTGCAGATTTTTCATGCCATATATTTCACGTGAATGGAGGAGGTGTTTCTCCTCGTGAGTTTGATTTCGCAGAGACTGTAGTTTTCTCAGGAAGGAACTATGTTCCTGGACATGGGGTAAGTGACAACGCTTCTAGCGATTCTAATGAGTTAATGATCTTAATGCGTAATGTCAGCCTATCAGTCTGTCGAGCATTGAATAAAGCTAATAGCATTGGTTCTGATCCATATGACCCATTAGATATTTCCTTTGGTAATGCGAGCTCTACTAAGTTTATTGGTAGTTTTGGAGGAGCAGCAAGCTATTTTAATTCTCCATTAGTTATTGAGCCTTATTCGGCCTGCATTGATCCAAATACAGTGAATGGGATTGATCGTAATGGTGAAAATTGGTTTTATAGTATTATACACGTACGGTAGTTAACTCTGTGTACGTATTCTCTACAATATCCGCCATATCTGTCTATTGTTAGCCCACCTTCTATTCTTATAAGGCAATATAAATGATAGAAATATTAGGAAAATAAAATATCAACTAAAGTTGTATAAAAAATTTATAAATTAAAAAATTAATAAAATCTTAGTGAAGAATCATATACTATTGTAAGTGGTATAGTGTTTGAGTTATTTGTAATGGAAATGGTATGGGGCTTATTTCGTCTATAAATAAAAGATTAAATTCTGAGAATGGCTTTAGCTTGATAGAACTAGCTATATGGCTTGTCATTATCGGTATATTCACGGCTGCAGCAATTCAAATCTATCAATTATACTTAAGGCATAATATTACTATGCATAACGAAGGTAAGTTAAACGTAATTGAGAATGCAATTCTTGATTTTATTCAAGCTAACGCAAGTTATCCCTACCCTGCTGATTTAACAACAACTGAAACAGATGCGGATGCAGGAAAAGAAATTACTGGTTTTATACCAGATTGTACTGCTTGGCCTGCGCCTGAGGGTGTGTGTAGTACAGCGACGATTGCCTACCCTAATAGATATGACCTATCAATCACTGTCGCCGATAAAGTTGTATTCGGAGCTGTTCCCTATGAGGCGTTAGGCTTAACACCAGAAGATTCTTATGACTATTGGGGCAATAAAATACTATATGCAGTAACAGAAAGCCGAGCTATCGATTATCCGACTGGCTATAGCGGCATAACTATTCGAGGTTTTGATGCAACTAATACATTGGGTGATATAACAAATCCTGCGAGTAAAGAAGGATTAGCCGATATGGTGCTTATATCGTATGGTAATAATGCAGCGGGTGCATATACTTCGCAAGGAGCTCCTAGCTTTAATGCATGTCTATTGGGCGCAGCAGTTGAAGGTGAGAACTGTGATTTTGATGATGTTTTCATAGCTAGGGAAAGAGAAGTTGCATATGGAGGCGGTAGCGCTAGTGATAAAAATGACGCAACCTATTTCGATGATTATGTTGATTTTATAATTGATGTAAGTCAGGAGTGGTGGGCGCCGAATATGGTTAATGCTAACTATACTTCAAATATGAGTGAAGTTATTGGCATTGGCACATCTCTTCCCACTAAAAGGTTAGAAGTCGTAGGTGATATAGGTGTAAGCGATGACTTGATTTCGCCTCAAGTCTGTGATGAGACCACATTTAATTGTATCACTCCAGAATTATTGCAAAACGATCCAGCTTTAGACTGCGATACTTATGGTGTCAGTGCAAATAGAGCCGTGATGGATGTGGGGGATTTGAAATTCAGGTGTAATACGGCTATTGATTTAACAGATTCACCCATTGATGTGAATGGAGTTATTTTCACTTTTCCATCGACAATTATAAACCATATCGAGTGCACTGGGGGGCTATTTATTAACGGTTATGTTAATGGGATGCCAAACTGTATATAACCATAGAAAGAATATATTGAGGATAAATAGGGAGAAAAACATGTTCAAACGCGGAAATCAGGGATTTTCCCTCATAGAGATTTGTGTATCGTTAGTCGTAATAGGCTCATTGGTCGCGGCAGGGGCATATAGCTACCAGATGTACAAAAGATCTAAGCTGGTTAAAGAGACACAAGATGCGGTTACTGAGGCACATTCTGCAATAGATAACTTTAGAACATTATTCGGCCGTTATCCGTGCCCAGCTCGCATAGACCGTGTTCCAGGTGACGCGGATTATGGTTTTGAAGATTATGATGCTGCAACGGGGACCTGTAACGTGAGTGCGGGTATAACTGTAGCTAACAGCGCTAACACAGACCCTGCTCTTACTGATAAGCGGATTTATATTGGAACACTTCCATTTAGGCAGTTAAATATCGCCGATATTTATGTTCACGATGGTTATAATAACCGCATTGCTTATGCTGTATCTGGTATGATGGTAGATGCTAACACTTACGAAGATAATTTAGGTGCAATAACAATTGAAGACCGTAATAACAGCAATTTATTGAGGCTCCCGCACACCGCACATTTTGTTGTCTATAGCTCTGGTGAAGATTCTCAAGGCGCCGTCTCAAAATTAGGCGGAGCCATCGGGGCTTGCCCAAACCCTGCTACAGAAGTGCAAGGGCATAACTGTAACGGCGATGAAAAATTTGTCTATGCAACAACTCAAAATGGATATGATGATGTTTTGCGATATACAAGTGCGGATCGGGTTGATCAATGGCAAATAGCAGAAAATGATACGACTAACATTCATCTAAGACGATCATCTGGTTTAGTCGCTGGATTATCAGCATCGGGTACCCCAGATACGTCAGTTGTTATGGATGTTAAGTCTATCCCTAATTACGAAGGACGCATTAATGCCGCGGCTAGTGCGACAAATACTGATGAAGGTAACATATATGTAGATCGTGTTTGTAATGCCGATAAGTCAAAATGCTTTAAACCGAGTTACATAGGTGGAAAGCGTGCAGATGGTCAAGGCGTAGAATGTCCAGCAGGCCAATATTTAACAAAATTTGTAGATGGGGAAACAGGAACAATTGGTTGTACTGATACAGTAGAGCTTCGATGTCCTGCCGGAGCGCTCATGAAAGGCATTGACCCCGCTACAGGAGCCATGAGATGCGAGCTATCACCGGGGTCTGCATGTCCTGCGCAAGCTATCCCTGGTACTTGCGGTGATACAAGAACTGTTATTTCAGACACCTATGCTGATCCGGATAATGATGGTAACTTTAATTGGTATGGTTTCGCATATACGGGAAAATGTCATAAATTTAACCCTGGTACATTCAGTACTGCAGTAGTTTCAGCTTTGAATGCTGCAGTGGATATGTCCGAAGTTAATACGATTATTGATGGTATTAATGCTGATGTAAATGCACGAGGCGCTTATGGTGATTGTGGATCGACATCTGCTGATGCACTAGTCCGCGATACTTTTGAGTGTCGTACAGACGGAACTTGGGATACGACACCAATTCAAAGTATTGAACGTGGCAATGTTGAGACCGATATGTCTAGTTTCAATCCTGTCATTTCATCTAATAGCTCATATGTATTATCTCCTAACGAAGTGACACATATTCCTTGGACTGCTTATGATCCAAATAACCCTATGGCCATTAATAACCTAAATAAACAGACAGGCGCTAACGGTACTGACCATGACTGTTTCTGCCGCGAAGATTATATTGTTCAAACTAAAGCTTGTGGTAATTCGTTAGGTGGATTTAAATTTAGAGTTATGCACCACCCATGTCCTCAAACAAGTCACTACACGCTTAAACAGGTTTATCCAAACTCAGGCTGGGATGATAGCCAATGTACGTGTTCTCCACATAGTGGTACGGAAACACAAGCATGTCGCCATTATTTTGGTATACCGCAAAACTCTGTTAGTGGAAATGTATCAAAGCCTTACAATGTAACATGTAATGGTAACAACCCTACTAAGACATATGGTACAGTTGATACATCAAATTGTGTTTGCCCTTCCCAAACAACGCCTATTATGTCACAAGATGCGTGCCCTGCTGGTACGACGAATACATTTGTTTATAATGGTATTACGTATACAGGTGTGAAGGAGTTATATCAACAGAATTGGATTTGCCCTACAGGTATAGGCGGTAATGTAGCAAGCGCTGCTGACAAGGGGTATTATGATACTATTACGAGCGTTCATACTGAACCATGTACCTGTGATGCAACAATTCCTCCTAAAGTAGAAAGTGAAAACTGTGCTGCTGGTGAATCTGGGCAGAAAATCTATCATATACCATGGGACTGTAATTTGGGTACAACGGGTGGATACCCACCAAGAGATCCATCTCATCTTGTGTCTGATACATGTTCACAATGTAGATGGCATGCAGATCCTATGAGTAAGCAACCAGGGACATCGAGTGTAGGTACACTGTATGAAAAAGGAAGTGCATGCCCATCATGTAGTGGCTTAAGTGCTGCATGTCACGAGACCGCCGGAGAAGATTCTTTTGATATTTGGACCTGCACTTGTTACGGTGCTCCACCTGTGACGAATTAAAAGGTTTGATATAGATGAAAGGTAATCGTTTGTTTTACATAGATGAATATAAAAAAAATACCGGTTTATCTTTGGTTGAACTTTCCATAGTGCTTATCGTTGTGGGGGTTATTATTGCTGCCACAATCCCCTCTTTGCGGGTGCATTATGAAAGTAAGAAGTATATGCAATCTATTGAAAACCTGGAAATGTCTAATAATGCTTTAAAGAGGTATTATGCACTTAACGGCCGTTATCCATGCCCGGCTGATCCGGCGATGCAGCCAAATGATCCTGATTACGGTGTGGAGAGGTGCCGACCCAACCCTTACGATACATCTCCATGCATTGGCGGGGGGGTTGAGTGTCAATTTCTTGGGGCGCGCGATGCGGATGCAGATGGCTTTTCTGATCGGATCGTTATAGGTGCGCTACCATATAAAACAATTATGGAAGGCTTAGCGAAAATGCCTTATAGTGCTAAATATGTGGTTGATGGATATGGGAAATTGCTTACATATGCTGTAACTGAAGAAATGACGCGTGGTGATTTATATAATATTTTGAATCCTGTGAGTGTCCAGCTTGGTGCTATTCCATTAAGAGATGAGAATGATAATACATTAGTATATCCTCCGGATTCAGCGCATTATGTTCTTGTTTCACATGGCAGAAACATGCGCGGTGCCTACACACCAGACGGTCAAAATACAGGGGATTGTGATATTTTGGCGACAAGCTTTCCTTATGCGCCCTTACCACCAGGCAATAATATTACGACTGGGGGGATACCATTAGAAAAAGAAAATTGTGATCGCGATGACGCCATTTTTGTTAAGGGCCTATATACATTAGTCGATGGCGATGATTATTTTGATGATTTAGTGTTTTTCAATACACAAGCAGCTAACGGTTTGTGGAGAAAAGCTCTTAATAGCCCGTTTGGAGAAACATATCTTTATAACACAAATTTTGGAAATATTGGTGTCGGTACAACGACGCCTGCTAATAAATTGGACGTTGATGGTGGCGATTTACGCGCTGAAGTAGCCACGCATGCTGAAGGTGGCTTTTGCGATGGTGCCACATCAGCGGGCTGTATGGATCCAGAAGCACTCGCGAGCTACCAGGGCATGGAAACAACCGATGGTGATGCTGAATGTCCTACAGGGAAAGTCGCGTATGGTATTGAGGATAATAAACTCATGTGTAAGGACTTATTTACAACACCATTAAATGGAACATGTCCAACAACGCCAGTCCCTACTTATGCTGTGGGTATCGAGGTCAAGAATGGCGTCCCTACACTCATCTGTGAACCACACCCGTAGTTGTTAGTATATTTTACGATAGTCAGTTTACAAAAACAGCATTATAGCCATCTGGGCTACCCCCTAACGCAGATTTTATATTTTTCTTAATGTATTTAATCTGCACTTTATCTCCAACGTCTAGGCTGTCATGTCTAGCTTTACTTGTAAGTATGCTCGTTACTACACTATTTGCTTCATCTCTAGGCGTGTATTCCACACTAACAAAATAGCTAGCACTATGATTAGATGCTTTGCTATCGTTTGGCCTATATGTTGTGTGTCCAACTACAGTTGCCTCAATAGCAATACCAAATTCATCAAACTGTTTTGCTTTTTCATTTTTCTCATACATGATGAAGCCAAGTGTGCCGAGTGTTGCTGCGAAGAATATAAGTAAAGAAAGTTTTGTTTTTTGAGGCATGACGACACTACATAGCATGAACACTTAGCTCAAAATTAAAATAAGGCCAATACGATTAAAGCTCTGCCATATTGACAGAGCTTTAATTAAATAACGTAAAAATTGTACTAATTAAATTGGGCGCTGTTGTACGACCTGCAAAAGAACATCATACACATTCTCTTCGCCAGCAATATCCATGCTAATCTCAGACAGCCTTTTCTTTATTTTTTGTACTTGAATTACACCGCCTTTAAGTGACGCATGTTCATTTAGTGAGCCATACATATCTTGAATAAAGGCATCTTTTAAGCGTGGAATGACCTGATCAACCGAAGCCTTGGCAGCTGCACTAGGCACCTCGAGCGCTATAACAACGCTTACGACTTGGCTAACGCCATTTTCATCAACTATTGGAAGGATAAGTGGATCAAGCTCTACATACTCAAAATGCGCATTATCATGCCCACCTTTGTCATGAGATTTCTTAGCTGATGCATGCTCATCATGAGCCTCTGCACTTTCTTCAAGTCCATCTTCTCCAACAGCAGCTTCTGCCGGATTTATTAAATAAAAATATGCTCCAGCACCGCCGCCTCCAAGAAGCACTACTGCCGCAAGAGCTATCATAATCATTCGCATGGTAAACCTTACCCCAACCTTAATATTGTTTATTAACCCTACATACAGAATAGCATGCGTTATGTTAATATTTAGCTACGATTAGATAAAATACAATGTAAATAAGGTTCTTCGATTCGTGCAAATGAATTTTGAAAAAATGTTCTATTTGAAGAGTTTAGCGATGTTATCAAGCACACCATTAATGAGAGCAACCTCGCCGCGTTCATAAAAACTATGCCCAATATTAAGATAATCGTTAATGATAATCGGTGCATCCTTCTCATGTATGAGAAGCTCATAAGTCGCGCAGACTATGATGGAGTGCAGCAATAGCTCAATCTTACGATCAGAGGCATCCTTCTTAAGGTTAGCCTCTACAATTGAATTGATCTCGGTAAAACGCTCATCAATGCCATACATGATTTTTCTGAATAAGAGCGCATCGGGTGGTACGAGAGGCTCACCATCAATATGCATATCAGAACGGTGCTCTAAAAATTCATTTACGACTTGGCGCACAGATTGCTTACTTTGAATTTTTTGATAAAGCGCTTGAACAGCACGAAGCCTTGCAGCAAGTGCCATAGCTTTAGGAGAGCCTACGGACTTCTTTTTTGTACTCTTATCAGTAGCTTCACTTGCCCCATCAGTAGCCCCCTCTTCCACTGAGGTATCTACTGAAGATGTGATTTGAGTATTGTCAGGATGATTATCGTCTATAGGCTCGCTCATTATTTATGCTGCCACCTTATTTGCTTGCGATCCAGCGCTAAGTTGCTCGACGACTTGAATTGCTTGATCAGCCGCCTTAGCAGCCTCCTGACCTTTAACTACGAAATGCTTAATATACATTTCTTCATAAAGATCTGAATTTTCATTATAACGTTGAGGTGTCAATACTGCAGAGATAAAAGGTTTGTTCGTCGCAAGAGATGCATCCAAGATGCCCTGTACAACTGTATGACCCACAAACTCATGTCTGTAGATTTGACCATCAACAACCAGAGCAATACCAATAGCGCAGTCATAACCGTTTTCTAATGCAAGCTTACCTGCTAAAGGAATTTCAACTGCACCAGGGACTTTAATAACGTCAATATTTTCACGTGCATAACCTAGTTTAACCAGTTCTTCAATTGCCGAATTTTCAGCAGAATTAACAATATTTGTGTGCCATGAAGCTGATAAAATTGCGATTTTTTTGCTCATAATTAAGTCTCCTTTATAAAGCATTTAAAGCCCGGTATGTTAATGGCTATGCTTTGCCTAGCATTCTTGCCACATAACGGGCCAACATATCAATCTCTATATTTACTTTCGAACCTTCTTTTAGCTGTCCCAGTGTCGTATTCTCCCATGTATGAGGGATAATATTGACACCAAACTGGTTATCTTGAACCTCATTAACAGTCAAAGACACACCATCTAGTGTTACAGAACCTTTCGAAGCGATATAAAGCGCCAGATCATCCGGCACTTTAAAGCTAAGCCTATGTGAGTCCTGTTCGACCTTGATAGATGTCAATTCCGCTAAGCCATCTACATGTCCAGATACTATATGTCCACCAAGTTCATCGCCCATTTTAAGGGCTGGTTCTAGGTTTAACAGAGTACCCTGCCCCCAAGAAGAAATTATTGTCTTGGACAGAGATTCTGCAGACACATCCACCCTGAACCAATCAGCGCCTTTTTCAATGACCGTAAGGCAACATCCAGAACAGCATATAGATGCCCCGATTTCTGTAGTGCTTAAGTCAAAATCATTTACGCCAATAGTGATACGCCAATCACCTTGCTTATCAATTTCTTTCACACTGCCAATATCGATTATAATGCCTGTAAACATAAGTCTAATTTAGCTCGCTCTTTTGTAAATATCTAGCCTATCATCACCTAGTGAACGCGATTTGAACTTATCTAGCCCAAATGAGGTTGGTTTATTAAGGTATGATGCGCAAACACCCTCATTTCCGATAACATTATGACTCTGTATATGCTGGAACTCGTCAACCATACCACTTTCTAGAAAGCTTTCATGTAAGCGTGCGCCGCCCTCAACAAGAAGACGTGTAATGCCTTGCTCTGCTAGATAAGATAGCACGGCGCTTATATTTCGGGTATCTACAACCTTATCTGTGATGATGTTAAAGCCTTGCATAGCGTCCTGAATACGCCCTGAACCATCAAGGATATAGCGCTTTATATTATGTTCATACCCCTCAAGCCGAGTAGTTAATTGAGGGTTATCTATAAGAAATGTCTCACTCCCAACCATGATAGCATCATAGTAAGAGCGCAAGTTATGCGTATAGCGTGCAGCCATTTTACCACTGATCTGCGTTCTCGCCCCCTCTTTAGCTGCAATCATATGGTCTTGAGAGCTAGCGACTTTCAAGCATACATAGGGACGTTTCTCATTAATTTTTAAAAAGAATCCCTTATTACTTTTGAGGCATTCAGCTTCAAGACAATTTGTTACAACGGAAATGCCAGCAGCTTTTAAGCGTTCTATACCTTGCCCACTCACCCTAGGGTCGGGGTCTGTGCAGCCAATAATAACGCGCTTGATTCCTGCCTTTATGAGAGCATCACAGCAAGGCGGTGTTTGTCCTGTGTGGGAGCAAGGTTCTAATGTGACATAAGCATCTGCATCTTTTGCTTCAAAGGCTGCTTGTTTTAAAGCATTAACTTCTGCATGAGGTCTGCCGCCAGGTGAGGTATGCCCTACCCCTAAGATGCGATCATCTTTTACAATAACACAGCCAACAGCAGGATTTGGCGCTGTATTGCCCAGGCCTCGCTGCCCATGAGCTAATGCCACACGCATATAATATTCGTCACTATTATGCATGTTTAGTCCTTAGAGGTTTGTAAGGTCTTCACATCTTCAAGGAAATCATTGAAGTCATCTGGTTCGCGGAAGTCTTTATAAACACTGGCATAGCGAATGTAACCCACAGCATCGAGATCCTTTAAGGCATTCATGACCTCTGCACCGATCATATTGGAGGTGATCTCGTGTTCACCTTGCGATTCTAGTTTTCGCACGATCCCAGTGGTTACTTTTTCAATACGTTCAAATTCAACGGGTCTTTTTTGTAGAGCAAGCTGCATGGACTTCATAATCTTGTCTCTATCAAAGGGCTGTCTACGGCCACCAGACTTAAGAACAGTCATTTCACGTAGCTGTACGCGTTCGAATGTAGTAAAGCGCTGTCCACAATCAGGGCATGAGCGACGGCGACGGATCGCGGCATGATCTTCCGTCGGCCGCGAGTCCTTAACCTGTGTTTCTTCATTTCCGCAAAATGGGCAGCGCATATTCTATTACAATGTAGGGTAGATCGGGAAACGTGCGCAAAGCTCTTCAACTTTCGCTTTAACTGCTTTTTCCACTTCGCCATTACCTTCTGCACCATTAGCTTTTAGGCCATCTAGCACTTCAATAATATACTCACCAACAAGTTTCCATTCAGCAATACCGAAACCGCGAGTAGTCGCCGCAGGTGTGCCGAGACGAACACCTGATGTTACCATTGGCGGAGCTGGGTCAAATGGAACAGCGTTTTTGTTACATGTCATACCTGCACGCTCAAGCGCTTCCTCTGTTTCTTTACCTGTTAGACCTTTCGGACGAAGATCAACAAGAACGATATGGCTGTCAGTACCACCAGAAACGATGTCTGCACCACCAGATTTAAGTGTGTCAGCAAGAACACGTGCATTATCTACAACAGCTTTTGCGTAAAGTTTAAAGTCAGGCTTTAACGCTTCGCCATAAGCCACTGCTTTACCGGCAATAACATGCATTAGAGGCCCGCCCTGAATGCCAGGGAAAATCGCTGAGTTGATCTTTTTGAAGATTTCTAGATCATTCGTCAAAATCATACCACCGCGAGGACCGCGAAGTGTTTTATGCGTTGTTGTCGTTGTCACATCTGCATATGGAATTGGGCTTTCATATGAACCACCAGCGATAAGACCAGCATAGTGCGCCATATCAACCATCAAATATGCGCCAACTTCATCAGCAATAGCGCGGAAACGTTTCCAATCAATCTGACGTGGGTAAGCAGAAGCGCCCGCTACGATCATTTTAGGCTTATGTTCACGTGCAAGGTGCTCCATCTCTTCATAATCAAGAAGCGCATCCTCCTCACGTACACCATACTGGATAGCATTAAACCATTTACCAGACTGGTTTGGCGCCGCGCCATGTGTCAAGTGACCACCAGCTGCAAGGCTCATACCAAGGATTGTGTCGCCAGGCTGAAGTAAAGCGTTAAAAACACCTTGGTTAGCTTGTGAGCCAGAGTTAGGCTGTACGTTTGCATATTTAGCACCAAAAAGCTGCTTTGCACGCTCACGAGCAAGTTGCTCAACTTCATCAGCAAATTCACAGCCACCGTAATAACGACGACCAGGGTAACCTTCTGCATATTTATTAGTAAAGACTGTGCCTTGTGCATCCAAAACAGCTTTTGAAGTAATATTTTCAGAAGCGATAAGCTCGATTTGAGTTTGCTGACGGCTCAGTTCATTTGCAACTGTCGCAAAAACTTCCGCATCATGCGTTTTCAAATCCTCATCAAAAAAACCATCTGTTGCAAATTCATTTTTTACTGCTGAACACATATTTTGTAGTCCTTTCCTAAAGTAATGTCTTAACTCATTTTAGCGATACGGCGCTCATGTCGACCGCCTTCGAATTCTGTTTTTACAAAGATATCTACGATATCAAAAGCTGCTTCAACACCTGTTATGCGCGCGCCGAGCGCCAAAACATTGGCATCATTATGCTGACGGGTCAAGCGTGCCATAGTCGTATCTGTACATAAAGCTGCGCGTATTTTTGATGAGCGATTAGCAGCAATAGAAATGCCGATGCCAGTACCGCAAATAAGAATGCCCTGCTCCACTGAACCAGTTTCGATGGCATCTATCATTTTTGCAGCGTAATCTGGATAATCTACGGACTCTGTAGAATCGCAGCCGAGGTCTTTCCACTCAATTTCAGGAAATTTAGCTTTTATTGCGGCTTTTAATTCATACCCGCCATGATCGCAGGCTATAGCAAGTGTCTTTTTCATGTGGGGGTTATAGGCCTAAATGCTGCGATAATCAAGGTTTTTCGATGCTTATATAGTATGGATTTATCAACTAGCTAAAAGATTTTATAGAAAGATCATGTTCATTAAAGCCTTTGCTTGGCGTTTGGTCTGCCGGCTCGGTATCTTCAATGGATATATTGTATTTTTGTAAGGCTATAAGAAGTTTTTCCTTGGCGTCCTTAAGTAATTGTCTTGAACGCTCACTTGAAATTCCTAATTCTTCACCTAATTCTGATAAAGTCATTTCTTTACAATTAATGCCGTAATAATTTCGTACTATGAATTGTTTTCTTTCATCTAGATCTTCAATGACCCTGTGTAAGAATGCTATAAAATCATCGTTGGTAACTATTGTTTCTGGATTTGGAGCTGCGGTATTAAAAATATCACTACTGTAATCACCGCCTTTGCCTGATCTTACTTCATCCAAATGCTCAAAACCATATATAGCCATTGCCCGCTTCTCTAAGGTTAAAGCCTGATCCAAAGATATATTTAACTCTGCCGCGACATCACTCAGCTTTGGCTCAATCCCATGATTTTGATTTTTTAATGTTTTGCGCGCCCCTATAAATACGTTTAGTTCCTCTAGAGCTAATTTGGGAATATGTATCTCTTGGCTTTTTCTTTTTAATTGTCTGAATGCTTCAACAATGTATTGAGCGCGATAGGTGCTCATTTGCTTTGGGTGCATACTCGGGTCCGCTTTCATCTCAGCTTCCGTTAATCCGGCAATTCCAGCCTGAATATAGTCTTCCTTTGTGCTAAGGCGCGGGTTAATATATTTATCCGCCAATTTAAAAACTAACCCTAAGTTTTCTTTCACCCGTTGGCTTACATCTGGTTCTAAGTCTTTCTTATTATGAGTAAGCGGCACGGTATTGGCTTTGGGGGATTGCACTGCATAAACATATTCATTATCTAAGGTGAAGGAAATACCATCTTTTGCGTTGAGCTGAGTGACGCCAAAGTGAATTTTTAATTCATTATTAGCATCGCGAACACTTACAGATAGCTTATCAGGGCCTTCTCTCGAATTATCAATCTGTATCGCCTCTACAAATTGCCCATCTTTAAGCTCTATAGTGCCTTTATGTGAATCAAAGGACGTGATTGTTTGTGCATTTTCCTGTGCACTCATAAATATACAGAACTGTTCCTTTGAAATTCTATCTTTTGTCATATCACACCTATTGTTTGGCAATATATATAACGGATAAAATTGAATATGTAAAGTTTATATTAGGTTATTCTTCTTAAGTACATACTCTAAGCGGCGAAGAGCGTTGTTTTTAAGTGTAGTTTCAGGAGCTGTTGCCGGTCCTTGAACAGAGATTTCAGTAAGGCTTTGCACATCCATAGCGGTAACTTTGACAAAACTCCCTATTGGATGAAATTCAATAATGACCTCTCGGCCAGCTAAAAGCCCTTTATTCATATCGTTAAAAAGTCCATGATTAATATATAAAAATGAATTTGTAAGTTACGCAAAAATAGGATGAATGAAAAGTATGAAAAGAGCAGAATTTACATGGCAAGACCCCTTAAATCTTGAAGAGCTTCTGAGTGACGAGGAGCGTATGATCATGAAAACGGCACGTGATTATGCTCATGACAAATTACTGCCTAGAGTGCAAGAAGCATATCGTACAGAAAATTTTGATCCAACTATTATGAGAGAAATGGGCGAACTTGGCCTACTCGGCCCAATGTTGGAAGGATATGGCTGTGCGGGAATAAGCTATACAGGCTATGGACTTATCGCGCGTGAGTTAGAGCGTATCGACAGCGCATATCGCTCGTGCTTCTCTGTGCAATCCTCTCTCGTGATGTACCCTATTCATACTTTTGGCTCAGAAGAGCAAAAAGAAAAATACCTGCCAAAACTTGCAGGCGGAGAATTTATAGGCTGCTTTGGCCTAACGGAACCTGACGGCGGATCAGACCCAAATACAATGCGCACGAAAGCTGTGAAAGTTGATGGAGGCTATAAGCTCTCTGGCGCAAAACAATGGATATCAAACTCCCCTATCGCCGATATATTTGTCGTTTGGGCCAGAATTCAAGGCGGCGCGTTAGATGGTAAGATTAGTGGCTTTATTTTAGAGAAAGGCTTTGATGGACTTTCAGCCCCTAAAATTGAAGGCAAGCTATCTTTAAGGGCGTCCCCAACAGGCAGTATCATGCTTGATGAGGTCTTTGCATCAGAAGAGCAGCGTCTTCCTTTGGCTGATAGCTTAAAAGCGCCTATGATGTGTTTAAACTCTGCACGCTTCGGCATAGCATGGGGCGTTATGGGCGCTGCTGAAGATTGCTGGCACCGCGCGCGTGACTATGTATTAGAGCGCAAAGTTTTCGGCAAGCCTCTTGCCGCGCAACAGCTCATTCAAAAGAAGTTGGCGGATATGCAAACTGAGATTGCTCTTGGTCTGTCTGCTTGCCATCATTTAGGCCGCATTAAAGATCAAGGCCGTGCGGCCCCAGAGAGTATCTCACTGCTAAAACGCAATAATTGCGGTAAAGCGCTTGATATTGCGCGCACAGCCCGCGACATGCATGGTGGTAATGGTATATCTGAGGAATATCACGTTATGCGTCACATGTGTAATCTGGAATCAGTGAATACATATGAGGGTACGCACGACATTCATGCTCTAATACTTGGCTCGGCACAAACAGGCTTTAAAGCATTTGAATAGGCAAAATAAAAGCGCTCATGATTTTGAGCGCTTTAGCTTCTTATTAAATATAATGAATACTAGCTTTAGTAACCCATAGAAAAGTTTGTCTGCTGAGCCCAGAAACGTTCAACAAGCTTTAAAGTATCATTTAGCTGATTAAGCTTTTCATCTGTAATTTCTGATCCCTTAATTTGCCCCTCATGACGATCAAACATATCGGAAATCATCTTTTTAAGGTCTAAGCCTTTATCAGATAATTTAACACGTATAGAGCGTTTATCGTGAACGGAACGTTCTTGGATAAGGTAGCCATTCTCAACCATTTTCTTAACATTGTAAGAAACGTTGGACCCCAAATAATAACCACGAATTGTAAGTTCCCCGACAGTCATCTCATCATCACCAATATTATATAAGATCATAGACTGTACGTTGTTGATGTCTTGTATGTTCTTTTTATCAAGCTCAACCTTTAGCACGTCAAGAAAATGACGGTGCAAGCGTTCAATTAGCTGAATTGATTCGTAATAAGGTGTTGGTGTCACTAAAAATACTCCATTAAACTTAACATCATATAACAGTTTGCAATGCAAGCAAGCGAAGGTCAAGCGAACAATGTAAACTACTGGAATATTTCAACATCGCTGAGTTTATTACTTGTAGGCGCAAAATAAGACTGAACTAGCTCTTTTGTACATTGAGAAAAGCTCGTAAGTGTCCAGCTTGGTTCTTTGTCCTTATCAATAATGGTTGCCCGAATACCTTCATATAAATCAGAACGCTGAATGAAATGCTGTACGAGTGTATAATCGACATTAAGAACCTCATCGACACTAAGGTCTTTGCTTCGATTATAGTGCTCCAATGCAATAGAGACACTTAATGGCGATACCTTTTCAAAAGTTTGCAGTGCTTTTAATACAAGCGGGCTCTCACTCTTATGTTTGTTAAGTTCCGCAATGATCTGTTCAATATTATTTGCCGAAAAAATCTGATTGATAAGATCTCTCTCATCATGTGGTAAGGCGTCTGAGTTTACAGGCGTTTGTATAGTTTTAATATGCTTGAGCAAGTTATCAGCATTGTCACTATACATCTTCTCATAAAGCTCATTAATATGCTTAGAGCATACCAGGATATCCGCTAAGCCAGCGCGAACCATATCCTTGCCATTTATAGTACTGCCCGTTAAAGCGAGATATTTCCCTAATTTATTAGGTGCTTTTGTAAGGTGATATATGCTGCCGACATCGGGGAAAAGGCCTATGAAAACTTCAGGCATTGCAAATAACGCACGTTCGCTTGCAACTCTATACTTGCAATGTCCGGCGATCCCATAACCACCACCCATGACAATCCCATCCATGATGGCCACTGTCGTTTTAGGATAAGAGGCGATCATCTTATTGAGGGAGTATTCTTCAGCAAAAAATATGAGCGGTATACGAATATCAACATAATTACGCCGGTAATCCATCCCTGTGTGGTAAAAGGCTTTAACATCACCACCAGAACAAAATGAGCGGCCTTCAACAGCTTTAATGACAACTGTTTGCACCTCCCTGTCCGTCTCCCACTCATGCAAAGCAGAAGCAATCTCTCGAACCATTTCGAGGTTAAGGGCATTAAGCGCCTTGGGCTTATTAAGTGTAATTATACCGAGGCCGTTCTTTTTTTCGGCAATGACATTTTGTTCAGTAAAATCTTGATTCATGAATTAAAGCGTGCAAATAAAAAGTTGTAATAATAATAGGATACGGCAATGACAAAGACTCAGCAAGGTTTCTCTAATATACGTATGAGAAGATTACGTCAAACTGGCTATATACGCGAGATGGTGAGTGAATACAAATTAGATGCAAGTGATCTAATTTGGCCGCTATTTGTGTTGGAAGGAGCGAATCAGCAAGAAGATGTCGCGTCTATGCCGGGTGTTCAACGTACCTCCATAGATTTACTTATTGAAAAAGCAAAGATGGCACGTGATTTTGGAATTCCTGCTATTGCGCTTTTTCCTGTAATTGACCCTAAAAAGAAATGCGAAAAAGGTTCAGAAGCCTTGAATGCAGATAACCTCATGTGCCGTGCTATCGAAGCTGTTAAAGCCAATGTGCCTGATATCGCTATTGTAGCAGATGTTGCACTTGACCCATATACAAGCCACGGCCATGATGGCATAATTAAAGATGGGGTAGTTCTTAACGATGAAACGGTTGAAATATTAAGGCAGCAAGCTCTCGTTCAAGCTCAAGCAGGCGCAGATATAATTGCCCCATCAGATATGATGGATGGTCGAATTGCAGGGATACGGGCAACATTAGATGAAAATAAGCAACAAGACACAATCATCATGTCATATGCAGCTAAATACGCTTCAGCATTTTATGGACCTTTTAGAGATGCTGTTGGAACTGCTAGCGCATTAAAAACAGATAAGAAAACATATCAAATGAACCCTGCAAATAAAGCTGAATCAATGCGAGAAGTTGCGCTCGATGTCGCTGAAGGTGCAGATATGCTCATGGTGAAGCCAGGTATCCCGTACTTAGATATTGTGGCAAATGTAAAGGAAGAGTTTGGCTTGCCTACATTTGCATATCATGTGAGCGGTGAGTATGCCATGCTGAAAGCCGCTGCGCAGAATGGTTGGATAGACTATGATGGCTGTATGATGGAGACTTTGCTTGGGTTTAAGCGCGCAGGATGTGATGGTATTTTAACTTATGCAGCATTAGAGGCGGCGAAAATTTTAAAATCCGCATGATGCATTATTTTGATAATGCGTGTCAGAATTACGTTTGTAACTGCTTTGCTCAAAATCACCTAAATTCTTAAGACCTATACGGAACATAATTTCAGTATCCCCTTCCCCTGACGCTTCTGTTGTATAGTTTTTCTGCGCTGTTAAACCTAGGAATAAACACTGCCCCATATAATCAAGGCCGCTATAGATCGAACGTAGGCCAGCATCTTCAGCAAAATCATGCGTTAAACCGCTTCTAAAACGCCATGCAGGTGAAAAATAAAACTGCCCATCAACATCAATTTGTTCACGGCTCTCATCAAGCTCAGTTCCTTCAAGGCCCTTTGAGAAGAAATAACGTGTATCAATTTTAAAACGGTTCCAATCAGCGCTCGCATCAATCTCATGACGCTGCGATGTAAGGTTACGGCTATCAAGTTGATAACGATAGTCCAGCATGTATATATCCTTATATCGTCCAGAGAATTGCCCTACAACGTCGGATTCTTGTTGATCCAGCCCTGAGCCGCGAGGAAAGGGATTATCATCTTTGTCTAAACGATAACTTTGCCCGACAAAAACATTGGCATAACTACCATCATAGCCATAAAGACCTGTTCTCATTCCGTATGTGGCACGGCTTTGATCTTCTAAACGGTCAACGCCAGGAAAGCGTGAGCGTTCAAAAAGATTACTAGCATCAATCTGAACATCATTACTGTCCTCATTCGGTATGTGGTCGTAATCATCAAGATCGATCTTTGGCGCGGCTGTTAAGGCTATGACAGGTTCTATTCGGGCTTGTGCATACTCAAACTCTTTAGCCATAGGATAGCTGGTCTCCACATTAAATTGAGGGAAAAAACGAGATTGTGTACCAGAGCGACTGCGCCCGATATCAGTTCGGCTATCTTGTCTATCATTTGTGTAATAAATATCATTACGAAGATTGGCCTGTGCTGTAGTTAAAAGCCCATAATCAGAAACAAAGCGCCTTTTCCAACCAGCATTAACACTAAAGCGCGTCATGTCAGCCTCATCACCTTCACGCATGATGCCAAGCACAGATGTATCAAGAGACCAACGACCTTTAATAAGCGGAACTTGCCCGGGCTCGCCTTTAAAGCTAGCAATCATTTCTGGGAATACATCAGGCTGATCTTCTGCTCTATCTTCGCTGACACGTATATCTTGGAACTTAAGAAAACGTGCTGAAGCATAGTTACGTCCAGAAAAACGCTCTAAATAGAGTTCATTCTCTAATACATCATCATTGGTGAAGTCATATTGACGCATATACTGATCATCTGAGGTCCACTGCACGTTCAAACCTGCGCGCCACTTATCATTAATGTCCCATAACGCATCAGCAAGAATATGCCCACGTATTTCTTCATCTTCTTGTATTATGGTTCCTGAATTAGTTTGATCTTTGCGTTCTGAAGAAGTGATGCCACCTTCAAAATTAAGATTCGCGTGATTCCAGCGTTTGCGATATTCAAGCTGCCCCAAAGGTGCTTGCTCTGTCATTGTCATGAGTGAGAAAGTTGCGTCTTGATCTGGTGAGATCGCCCAATAATATTTGTTATCTATAAATGCACCTAAACGGCTTTTATAGCCAAGAGATGGCGATAGAAAACCACTTTTCTGCTCAATTGAACCATCTGAATGCGAAAAATAAGGCGTGTAAGCAACTGGTACACCTAAAAACTCAAGCCTTGCATTTTTATAACTTACACGCGCCTCATCTTTATTATGCTCAACTTCAGAAGCTCTGAGAGCCCACGTGGGTGTTTCACCCTCTTCACACGGTATACATGGAGTATAGAGCGCTTTATCCATTGTTGTAACAGTACCTGCTCTATATTGCCCCGTCTCCGCAGTAAATGTAGCACCATCATTTAAAGTACTTCTAAGATTTTTAACATCACCGTCTTTGAGAGTGTTTTTATAAATGGCTTGATCTGCAATGTGGATGTCACCATTTCTCTCATTAAGAACAACATGACCTTGCGCGACTACAGTATCCTGACCAACGCTATATTCAACACTATCTGCGCGCAGTAAACGTCCTGACTGTGCCATGGAGACATTACCTTGTGCTGTCACAATTTCCGCATCGTCATTGTAAGAAAGATTGTCAGCTTGTAAATCAACCGCATCTTGCTCGTTTTTAGGTGCAGTTTGTGCGTTCTGAGCTAATATAGGTGCGTCTGAGCTGCTAATGGATCTATTCTGAACCGCTGTATCATCTAAGCTAAACGTCATGATTGGTGAATATGTGGCAGAAGCTGAACTCTTATGAGTGCGTTGTTCTTCGCTATCTAGATTATTACGCGCTAAATCAGATGGTGTGTTATCTTTCTCATATTGGTCATAGATCACAATGTTGTCATAGCGCGGAGCTGTTATAATTTCTGATTTAGAATTTGTATTTTTAAGTTCTGATTTCGCTGAATAAGTTTCATTAGCTGAAAAACCAGTAAGTAGCTGCGCATTAGCGTCATGTGAATAAAGTGCACATGATGAAGTAAGTAATAATCCTGCATATAAATATAAGGAATGACGCATGAGAAAAAATACGAAAAAGTGACGACTCGAGTAATATAATAGCTATAGTGTGCCCTGCTGAGTGTTGTAGAGCAAGCTCTTAGCGAAAGAAATTAGGAATATCATCGCCAAAACCTATAACTTCACTTTCTTCACCCTTAGAACTATTGCGTTTTCCCTTGGCTTTTGGCTTAGAGGTTTCTTTTTTATGGCTGTCTTCTTTAGCACCCTTCTTTGATGAAGAGCCTTTGAAATCCACTTCTTCAATTTTTTGCTTTGTAAGAGATTCTATCGCATCTAAGTGCTTATCCTCATAAGATGTAACAAGCATCCACGCGCGCCCCGTCATCCCAGCACGACCAGTACGCCCTATACGGTGTACATAGTCATCAGAGTTAAAGGGAACGTCATAATTAAAAACATGTGACAAACCTTGAACATCCAAACCACGTGCAGCCACATCACTACATACTAGTAATGTTACCTCACCAGCCTTAAAAGCTTCGAATGTTTCCTGTCGTGCCTTCTGCACCATATCACCATGAAGAGCACGCGCATTATAACCACGTTTTTTCAAATAACGCGTAAGCCCATCAATATCGCGTTTACGGTTACAAAAGATAAATGCATTTTGCACTTTCTCCTGATCAATAAGATCAGCAAGTAAAACATCTTTATTTTTAGGTGAAGTACGCACGATAAATTGCTCAACATTCTTAGAGGTCGAAGCCGGCGGCGCTACAGAAATCTCTTTAGGGTTACTCAGGAACTTCTGAGTCAATTTACGAATTTCAGGCTGCATTGTTGCCGAAAATAAGAGTGTCTGGCGTGTGAATGGGACAAGCGATGAAATCTTTTCAATATCCGGAATGAAACCCATATCGAGCATACGGTCAGCTTCATCAATCACGAGTATCTTGATATCATTTAATAAAATTTTACCGCGCTCAAATAAGTCCAGCAATCGTCCAGGCGTTGCAATAAGAACATCCACACCACGATCAAGCTTTTTAATTTGCTCATCCATAGACACCCCACCAACAAGAAGGGCCTTTTCAAGTTTGCAATGCTTACCATAGAGGTCAAAATTTTCTGCAATTTGCGCCGCTAACTCTCGAGTTGGAGAAAGGATTAACGATCTAGGCATACGCGCTTTTGCGCGGCCACCCGCTAAGATCTCAATCATTGGCAGCGTAAAGCTAGCTGTTTTCCCTGTTCCTGTTTGCGCTACTCCGACGACATCACGTGCCATCAGAATAACAGGAATAGCCTGCTCTTGAATTGGTGTCGGTTTATCATAGCCACATTCATTGATGGCTTTGAGAATATTTTCGCTTAAACCTAGTTTTTCAAATGTCATATATTATATTGCTTCTTTGTTGTGCACACTCTAGCTATTATACTTCTGCGAGAAAATCAACTGGTTAGGTAAATCTAAATGAGCTTAAATATTGCGATCCAAATGGATCCCCCTGAAAAAATTAATATTAATAAGGACTCGACCTTCGTTCTAGCTCTTGAAGCGCAAAAGCGTGGTCATCAGTTAAGCTATTATTCTCCTGAGACCCTTTCTCTAAATGAAGGCGCAGTTAAGGCTCAAGTT
>MDSZ01196381.1_pt1 | contig 22654 bp, 23 predicted proteins | sample 811201 | NCBI WGS metagenome assembly MDSZ01 (sample SAMN05326647, study PRJNA326480) | marine metagenome | isolation source: seawater | place: Indian Ocean: North | collected 2010 | reverse complement strand
CTACAGAAATGATTGTAGATGCCTTACAAGAAGATGAAAATGATTATGAAGATGTCAAAGAAACAGAAGTAAGGGGAGAAAATATTTGTGAAAATAAGATGGATATGGTTACATCTGAATTATATGATGATTATCAAAAGTTACTTGAAATAAATGAAAAACTATTAACAAAATCTTTGAAACAAGAAGGTATGGATGATTTTGAAAACTTGTTTAATAATTTAAGCAAAAAACCTAAATTAGCTTTATTGGGTCAATCTGGTGCTGGAAAATCAACACTAATTAATCAAATTATCAAGCAACCAATATTAGAAACTTCTGATGGAAAGGGTGCTGTTACTCAATACCCAGTTGAGTTAATTTATGGTGAAAACACTCAATTTAAATTGACTGAAAATATTGATCTTGAGGATCACGAATTAAAAAGTATTTTAACCGATAAAAGATATATTTCAGAATATTATGAAGAACTTGAAGAGGATACTGAGTTATTGAAGCAAGTATCTTCGCATATTAATAGTATGAATAATTGGAGTATACCCTACAATAAAAAGAAGAAAGTATTTATTTGGTCAAAGTTTAATAAAAAAATCAATGGTAATGAGAACACTAAATATCATTTTGAATATAAAAGAAAAATCAATGGAAAGGATGAAAGTATATGGGTTAATGTATCACCCTTTGTAAAGAAATTATCTATTTACTTGAATAATGATTTACTAAAAAATGTTACACTTGTAGATTTACCTGGTCTTTATGATAAATCAGAAGTAAGGACAAGAAAAACAAAGGAATATCTTGAAAAAGAAACCGATTTCATAATGATTGTTGAAAGTAATGAAAGGGCGGCTAGTTCTCAATTTATTGAGAAATCTTTGAATAGTTATATTGCAAAAATTATTGTAACAAAGCAAATACCAGACATTTTACTAACATTAACAAAGATAGATAGGACATATGAATCCTCAATTGAAGAAATTACAAAAGAAATTGATGAAGAAGAAGATTCAGATGATGATGATTCAGATGACGATGAAGAATCTTTTAAAAATAGAGTCAATAGTCATTTTTTCCAAAAAATAGCATTTACAGGGGATAAGATAATAGAAGATATACAATCAAACGAATCATTGAAAAAACATGGTATTACTTCTGAAGATATAAATATAATATTTTATTCATCCAAAAAAATGGATGTTTTTGAAAATAATGATAAAACAGTTGATAATGTTAATACTAATATTCTAAAAATATGTGAAGACAGGATTACACGTTATAGAAAAATCATTACCAATTTAATTAGAGATCAATACAATGATATTAAAACATATGTTAATAAGGAAACAATTCAAGAAGAAGAACTTAATAAAATAAAAAACATACTATCCAATATCAAAGAAGAAATAACTGATAAAGTATGTGTTAAAATACCTCATAGAGATTTATTAGTAAGTGGGGATAATTTTTACAGTATATTAAGTGCCAATGAAGATTATAGTAATAGACTAAGAGATAGTAGTGAAACACATGGGCTAACATTACACGCTGCTTTAAGAAAGATGATTCACGAAGCAAGTGATGGAACGCTTTATAATTTAGTAGAGGATTTATCACAAGAATATATTGGATTTTGGAAACAGATGTATATTGATTTTATTAAAGAAATGAATTCAGTTTTTTCATCAAATATTAAGGAGATAGAAAAACTAGAAAGTTTCAAAAACTTAAAAGAGATTAATGATATTGATAATGATGATATTTCTCAACTAAAGAAAAAAGTAAAGAAATTATTCATAAGAGGGGATGTTGAAGTAAAGGTTTCTGGAGAATGGTTTAGCTCATATGAAAAGTATCTTGAAAAAGAAGGTCTTAGTATTATTGAATATAATGTTAGAAAAAATATTTTTAGATATCATACCTTTGTAAAAGGTCTCTCTGGTGAAGGTTCGTCAAATGTTTGTAGGGGATACATTAATGAAATGTTGTCAATTGACAATAATGTAGCAGTAAAAAATAACATAAACGAACAGATTGTAAATGTTTTCAAAAATATAAACGATATAAATCATAGTATGTTCCTTGACAAGTTATCAACTATATTTGATAGATTTTGCGGACAATATGAAGATGGAGATGGTATAGATGTTGACGGGATTAATGAAATATTAGAGAGTATGAATGAAGAACTGTATTACTCATCTGATGAAAATTAAATTTGATGCTAAGCTGTTTAAGAAAAAAACTTAGAAAGAATGGAACAATTCATGTCTGACATTCAGAAATCAATGAAAAAGGAGAATACTCGTTTTCTTCTGAGCTTCTTGAATGAAGCGGTGAAGTGCGGTGAACTAACCTCACTTGGAAAGAAACGACTTATGGAGAACGAGGGTTTGAAGGAGTTCTTTCAGGAAGGACGAGATGAACTCGTTGAAACACTTGAAGATACTGCGAAGGAACTTTCAACTCTGAAAGAGAAGATTAGGAGTGATGGTCTTGACTATCTATTGGATGGAGAAGAAAATACATTTGATGGGAGAACAACCTTTCCAGAAGAGGATAAGCCAGAAACAAATAAGTTTATCATAAGATACATTCTGTGGGCCATAGATGATTTTGAAACTATTGAACAGATCAATAATCCCATAGAAGGGCCTCCTAAAGTTGTCTATAAGGTATTTAAGAAGGGGACAGGCGACCGTGAAATAAGAATAAAGCAAGGGTTAACATTGAATGGTGATGGAGCAAGGTGTAATGGGACTTCTTGTGGTGTCATTACTGGCCCGGATAGTACATATCCGATATATGATCTAAAGGGAATACCTCTTCACGAACTAGATAATATCATAGATGAATACTACCGATAGTTGTGAAATTGAATAGAGTAATTGTTTTTTTCTTGTAAATAAAAAATTATATAAATTAATAATGTTAAAACCAGAATCGATCTTTATTGGAATAATATTATCAGTTATTATTACTGAATGTTTCAATTATTATATTTTTGATTCAAAAGTATTATCATCTCTAGTATATATTTTTATCTTTATTTTCGCATATGAAAAACTTACATATAAAAAACAAGTAATTGAAAAATATACTAATAATGATAAAAAAAAGGTAGAGTTTGAAGATTTTATACCATCAGAAACATTTGCAGGACGTAAATCAGGTTATGTTTTCAAAACAGATAACAAAGGAACTGGATATTATTTAGATGGTTAATCTATTTAATCAATAATAAGTCTTCCTGAAGGGTTTTGTCCAACTCCCTCTGTCCACTTAGGCATCCAATTATACGGGATAATATCCTCACATCCATAATAATACTTTTTAAATATTGTGTTATACATATCATTTTCATTTCTATATCCTTTTTTTCTTGAATATTCATCAATTATTTGATACCATGGTCTTTCATTTTTAGATACTCCATCTGAAAAGCCATCTTTTCTTCGCCATACGATCTCTTCCGGTAATTCATCTTCAAATGCTTTCCTCAATAAATATTTCTCCATACCATCTCTTACTACTTTTTGTTCTGGATTAATCCCCATGTAATATTTCAAAAACTCCTTATCAAAGAAAGGAACTCGTAACTCTAATCCAGCACCAGCCGTTGTCTTATCTGCCCGTAAAACATCAAACATCCTTACATCTTTTAATAGCCTTATAGTTTCATTTTGAAAACTACGGCTATCTGGAGCATTATGAAAATATAAATATGAACCAGATGCTTCATCACTCCCCTCACCACTTAAAATAACCTTCACACTTGTATTATCACGGATATATTTCGATATTAAATACATTGGCACTGAAGCTCTTACAGTTGTTGTATCTTTTGATTCTATCTGATAAATAGTTTCATCTATAGATTCCAACATATCACTTTCTGATACAATTACATTTGTATGATTTGTCCCTAAATGATCTGCAACTTTTTGTGCTGCTAATAAATCAGGAGAATCTTCTAATCCAATTGCAAATGTATGGACTCTCGATGGATCTATAAATTTACAAACTAAACTTGTTATTATACTACTATCTAAACCACCTGATAATAAACATCCAACGGGTCTATCACTAATTAGTCTCTTTTTAACAGCTCTCGTTAAAAGTGTTTTTATCTTTCTAATAATTTCATTTTCAGATGTATCATAGATATCAGGGTAGTTGAAATTATAAAATGAATATAAATGCATCATATTGCTTTTCAAATAATAAATTGAGAATGATCCGGGAGGATAAAACTCTATCTTATTCTGGCCACAAATATCATATAATGATTTCATTTCTGAAGAAAATGCTAATTCAGTATTATCGCTATTTTTAAACCAATACAATGGCCGTACACCTAATGGATCGTGACCTACTGTAATTGATTCATCTAAAGAATCATATAAAATAAATGAAAATACACCATCCAATTCATGAATAAAATCTTTTATTGGTTTAATTCGTGATAAATGAAGTATTACTTCGCAATCACTTCCTGTCTTTAATTCAAAATTATATTTTTCGGATAGTTCTTTATAATTATATATCTCCCCATTACAAAGGAGGGTTTTATTACTTAATGTCATTGGTTGGTCCCCGCTAGAACTCAAACCATTAATAGCCAAACGGTGAAATGAAAAATGAATTGATTTAATACCTTTCTTAACGACTAAATCTTTTGTTGAATCTGGTCCTCTATGAGAACATTTTACACTTGAATCTTTCAATGATTTATTATCAACCTTATCTTCATTGCAAGAAATATATCCAAATATACCACACATTTAAATTAATTATATGGCTATTTTTTAAATGATTAATAATCTAGATAATTATATATGAAGAAAAAGAAATCTTTAAAAAATTGTTGTAATCATTCAAAAAAAGATAAAAAATGTATAGCTAATGGAAAAGTATATGATTTACCTAGAAAGTTCTCAAAAAAGAAATGTATTCCTTTTAAAACAGTAAAAGGTTTCACAAAAAGATCTAGTTGTACTCCATACAAAAGTTGTAAACTTCGTTCAAAGAGAAAGAAAAGAAAAACTAAAAAAAAGAGACGTTCAAAAAAGAAGATTAATTAACCATTTCTTTTCCAAACTTCATCCATAATCCAATACTGACAATGAAACCTAATACAAATCCAATTTCATATTTATTTTCATTATCTGTCATGAGTTTTTCAGCAACCATAGGACCTACAAAGAAAGTAAGGAATGCGTAAAATAACATAATACCAATTGTTTTAGGATCTTTAAAATCAACCATTTATATTTATACATATATTTTTTTTAATAATATTCTTCATTATGAGCAGTCCCAGGACCACTTATATCAGTCCTTAACCCTACATCATTAAAAGTCATATTACTTTCTTGACCAATAGAACGATGATAACCGGTTGGGGAGAAATAATAATTAATACTTTTGTTTCTGTCTTTCTTTTTAGATTCACATTCAATACATTTTGTTGCTAGTTTATCAGCTTCATTATTTCCTAATGACAGTCTATCTGTCTTATTTGTGTGACCTCTAACATGAACAAGCTTTACATTTTTATGTTTTTTAAGGAGATAAAATCCTTCTTTTATTATTTCTAAATTGAGTATTTCTGTTTTATTTTTCTTTTTCCAATCATTTTTTTCCCAATTAATCGACCAGTTTGTAAGAGCATCAATAGAATATTGAGAATCAGTATAAATATTTATTTGTTTATTCATCTTTATTTCATTTTTTAATATCTTAAAAACTTCAAGAATAGCTAATAGTTCCGCTCGATTATTTGTTTGTTTCCCCGTAATTTTACGTGAAACATTTCTTGGATCTTTTTTACCAAAGTAAACCCCTATACCTGCTTTAGCACCATTATTACCATTGTTACTACAGGCTCCGTCCGTAAATACATCAATTGGTTCACTCGCCCCTACTTCTCCTGTTTTAATGTAATGTTCGGCATCTATTATAGAATCAAACTCAATATATTTGATTTCCGGATTATCATCCATAAATACACGTTTTGCATATTCTTTATCAATTACTTTATATTTCATTTTAGTAATTATTATAAATAATTATCAAATTTTAATCGCCTTTCATTTTACTTTCTCGATATGTCCGAGCCTCTTCACATTTATCATAATCATCGCTACGAATACTTAATGGAGAATCTACTACAAGCATGTAACCATCTGAATAATTACGGACCATTGTTGATAATCTTTCAACTTCCATTTCTAAAGCCTTAATTATTGATTGATTAAATGAAAGATGCATTTCAATATAAAAAATGATATCATTTTTCACAGGTGATTCATCAAGATATCTTTTCTTTTCTTCAACTAATTTATTTAATTCTCCTTCATCAATTGAAGGATAATCCATACGAATAGAAATCTTCAGATGTTGTTCGTCCATTCTTTAATTAGTATCATTTTATATTTTTAAATAGGTCTAAATTTGATTTTGAATAGACTCTTTTATTAAAATAAAATAGAAAAAAATGAGTAATAATCTTCTCACTTTCAATCTCATGAGTGAACCGAGTTTCCTTGTTGATAAGGAACCAGGTGACAATGTTAATGATGGGTATCTTACCCATACTTGGTGGTCTGTTCAACCCGTAGGCTATACACCTGAAGTAGAAGATTTTAACAACCCCTACTCTCTTATCAATACATATCCATATCTCTTCACGATGGCTTTCATCTTCTTGTCTGTAATCATTACCTATTTGAAGCAGCCTCCTAAATGTATGAAAAATCTCTTCTACTCTGTCTCTCTCTTATATGTAACTATTTCAACAGTTAATTATATCTTTGACTACAATCGTGAACTCACAGTATGTGATATTCCATATCAGTGTATGGATGGAGGGAACAATACAATTGATTACTCAACAAACTACTATATTTCAAATGACCCAGATTGTTACTCACTGAGTTATATGGGTTATGATTATGCGGATAATTTTAGAGAAGAACCTCGCGAATGGGATTGTAAGACATCTACACATGGATGTTGTGGTATAGATGTAAAGTGTTATAACTCAATTAAAGGAGACTATGGTTGGGATATTTATCAAAAAATGGTAGAATATGATAGAGGTCATATGACATTTCCATTACAAAAAAAGGATGGTTCTGGTTCAAATTGTCCTGAAATTACAGGGCTTATTAATTACAAACTCCATACAGAAAAGGTTAAGGGAACTTATGTTTATCAAGTAGCTGTACTGTTTACACTAGTATTGCTAATTACTAATTGTGTTTGCGGTTACTTTGATGAGAAGGTTGAAACGAAATATGAGGTTACAGATGGAGATATCACTAATCCTTAAAATTATTCATCCCAAAAAACTACATATCTATTATCATACCTTCTATTCAAACTATCCCAATTTATGTCAAAAAAAGTATTTGAACTACACAATATTTTCATACAATCTACAAAATCATTTTTTTCTGTATTCTGTTTATCTAAAAAATCTTTTTTTATTTTTTTTAATCGGTGTTCCATTTTGGTTTCTATAAATCTATCGTTAATTTTTAAGTAAATTAAAATATGTAGTTTTTCTATATTCTTCTTTTTTATGATAGAAGTGATCATAATCAGTTGATTCAACCCTTAATGCTAAACAATTATTTCCACGAAACCTTCTTTCACCTAATGTCCAAATGCAGTTTTTTGCTTTTTCTGATTTATACATTTTTTCTATTACTTTTTTTTGATAATTACTAATAGAATAACCTTTTTTTATAACATATTCTGATAATTCTATAATATCAAAATATTTTATTATTTTTGGATCGTATTGTATATTTTCATTATCAATTATAAAATTATTTGGTAGTTCTTCACAGGTAATAGAACTATTATTGTAACCAATGTTAATTATTCTTTTTTTTATAGAAATGTTACACTTAACCCATTTATTATGATTTTCTTTAACATTATGAAGTGATTTAACAAATTCACCCCAGCCATGGACATGTTCTCCTCTATTTAATTTTTTAATTGTTTCTTTTATGCTTCCCATTTAGATCTATACTACATATTATTATATTACCATCAAATTTTTATTTTCACATTGATATAACTTAAGAACAAGGGAAATATATTATAAACCAATATAAAATAATCTAATTTGCAAATTTGATTTTTTATAAAAATCAAAATAAAAACATTTGAAAATGCCTACAGCATACGAAGAAACTATTAAATCACGTTTTGATGATATTATTAAAGATGGTCCAAGTATAAATACTGGACTTCTTGAAATAACAGATAATATGATTGGTTGGGGTGATGCTGATCATATTACTGTTGAATATGAAAAGAGTTGTCCACTAATATCTCGACCTTTCATTGAAATTTCAGATAATTCAAAAAATGGTTTTGGAGATATTGATAGTATTGTAAGGTTCTTTAAACTAGGTGAAAAGAACAAAAATGCTACAGAAAATACAATTGGAAGATATGGTAAAGGTGGTTACAAAGCCGTTATTGCTATGGCAGATATGTTTGAACTAATAACATATATAGGGGATAAAAAATACACTTGTGGAACTAACTTTAGAACGATGGAAACTAAAAATACATGGGAACCAACAAAACCTTTAGAACTTTCTGAAAATAATGAAAATCGTAGTGGTTCATCTTTTAAAATATACTTTACTTTCAATTCTCAATCATCTATGACATTCAACATGGAAGATCTGAAAAGGCATATTATCAGGGCTTATCATGATCATCCAAAAGATGTCCAATTTACATTTATCTCTGATTATAAGGAGGTTAATTTTAAACCAAATGATTATTCACCGTATAGTGAAAATGTATCTGAGAAAAAAAAATACATTTATCTTACGGGAGACAAAGATGAACTATTTGTAGCTTCCGAAGAAGAAAAAGATAATCCATATGCTGTTATTAAATCATATATTCTTAAAGAAACTATTACAAAAAATCCTTTCCTTGGACGCGAAGGTAATAAGATTCCAGGAATTGACTTTTATAGAAACAAACGTTTATGTAATACACGTTACCCTATTTCAAAGGTAGGTAAAGTTTCCGGAAACCTTCAATCTGGTCAAATGAGAGGGAAACGTTGTCATATTACAGTTCATTTTACAGATAAAAAAGTTAGTGAAGGACTTACATTTGATGATTGTATTGGTGTCACAACTGTAAAAGATATTTATGAAGATGATAGGATGGAGGGTTCTCTTATAAAAATACTTGAAAATGTAGCAAAAGAATGTTCTTCTGATTATGAAGATTATATAAATAAACAAAAAGAAAGTATCAATGAGTATATGGAAAACATACGAAAACATGTTTTCAGTTTAAATAATGATGAAAAGTATCTAAATGATACTTTACTAGATAGATTTTCTCTAGAAATGTATCATTTTACGGAGTATAAACTATATTATTATGATGAGACTGATGATCAAATAAAGTTCGCTAAAAATAAATCGGAAGTAAAAGAGCAAAAAACTAATGGATACAAAACACATCGTTCTAACACACAAATAATTAGTAATGCCAGCTCTATTTTACAGGAAATAAAATTTGCTCAAAGGATAAAAAAACAGGTTATTGTTAAGAAAGACAGAATTCAAGAAATTATGGAAGAAAAGGGACTAGATGAAAATGATGCTAAGAATATATTTAATCAAGAAAAAGAACTTGAAAAACTTAAAAAAGAAAGAGAAAAAGAAGAAAAACGCAAGGCTTTTGAAAAAGAACAAGAAAAGATTGAAGCTGAAAGGGAAAAAATTAAAGCTGAAAAGAAAAAAGCGGATGATCTTGAGAAGAAAAAGAAAGAGGATGAAAGGATTAAGAAAGAAATTGAAAAAAAAGAAAAAGAGGAAAAAAGAGCATTAGAACTTGCTAAGGAAAAAGAAAAAGAAAAAGCAGAACTAGAGAAAAAAATAAATAAACTAAAACAAGATGTTATGAAGTTTACTTTAGAGGATCTTCGTGTTTATTGGGTTGAACAACATAAGGATATTATGATGAGAGGTGATTAATTATTAACATCTTTCTAATTAGTTTTTGAAAAATCAATATATCTTACTTGATATTCTTCTTCATTTGGAGGGGTTTCCATAGTTTTATATACTGGTAGTATAAGATAACGAGAACCCTTATCTGTTGATGAAATACATGTACCTGGTCCAATATATCCCTTAGCTTTAGGGTTTGTAGCCATTTCCATTGTAATTCTTTCATTTTTTGATAGTTCATTTATTTTCCCAAGTTTTGATGTAAGGGCATAACCTTCGATACGGTGAATAGATGTTTTAGATGTTCCTCTACACGGTGCTTTCATAAAATGTCTTTTTGTTTGAAGGAAATCCTTAGCTTCTGAAAATGTAGAGAATAATGTATCATGTACAACATATTTGTATTTTTCTCCAATAGTTTTAAATTCAGACTTATCTATGATAGATGGATTTTCTTTATCCTTTGAAAATGCTAGTTTTGCTAGTTCTCTAGATTTTGTTTCCCATTCTGTAGCAAGATCATCAAAATCAGGAGTTGTGAATACAATTGGTTTTTTATAATTCCTCCAATTCTTTATATTACCCTTTACCCTTCCTGAAATCTGAGATGCCTCTTGCTTATTACGGATTGATGATAGAATCGCGAAATCAATCATAAAATCTTCACACATTATACTTATACCCCTACCAACACATATATTACCTGTAAGCGCCAATGGATAATTATGGAGTCCGTGTTCATCACACATTTTAAGGAGTTTTTTATTAAGTTCATCATCTTTATTTTCTTTATAGAAACTAAGGTCTGGTAGTGTAAGCATTATACCGTCTCCATTCACTACAAATACAGCAAAGCCTTTTTCAAGACATATTTCTTTTATTTTTTCATGAGATCTTTTTAAGGTATCTCCGGGTATGAACCATTTTTTCCCTGGTAATGCGTACCTTTCACTGTTAATATTTAAAACATGCCTTACAAAATCTATTGTATTAGCACCCCGCATATCAAATATACGAATATCATTGTCTTTCCATCCATGATAATTTGATGTTGTTGTATTCTCAATCGGGAGAACATTCATAAGTTTATAAATATCAAACAATTTTTTAGGTGTTGCTGTAATACAATATACTTCAATGTTTGGATGATCTTTAATCAAAGGCATAAAAGTCTGGTTTATATGTCCTGGAAACTTATCAGCCTCATCTAACCAGATTTTAAAATGAAACTCAGATTGCGAATGTTCATTTACAACCGTAATTAAGTCCCAAATATCACAAGCTCGTGTTCCATTTGTACAGCAAAGGATATTAGAAACATCATGATATGTAATCGCCCCTAGAACAGATTCTACACAATGGTATTTAGTTCTAGGGTGTGATGAAAACTCAAGATAAAGTTCTCCATTTACTTCAAAATCTGCGAGGTCTTTTTTAACTCTTTCAGATGTTTGTAGAGTAAGGAGTAAATTGTTATCACAAAATATAATATTTATTGTTTTAACACCCCTAATAGGATCTTTCAGTCCCTTTATAATTTTCTCTATCATCACAAATGTTTTTCCAGATTGTTCCGGTTTACATACCAGTAGAAACCTTTCCCATTTATCATCATAAACAGATGACATTTTATATTTGGTTTTATAAATGTATATATAAAAAATCAAATTTTTAAGTTATTTAAGTATATTCAACTTTTATAATTTTTATCCATATATATATTATATATGGATATGGATATGAATGTATTTCCAAGCGAAGCAGATAGACAATATTTTTCTAATTTGAGAAGAGGGATGATTAAGGGGAATGCCGGAATGCCAGAACATATGGCACCTGGTATGGGAAAACTAAACCAAAAAAAAAGAACTCGTTCAAGGTCTAGGCCAAGATCAGGCTCTCGTTCAAGGTCTAGTTCTAGTTCCAGCTCTAGGCCTAAGTCTCGTTCCAGCTCTAGGCCTAAGTCGCGTTCAAGGTCAAGACCAAGATCAGGGTCTCGTTCGAGGTCTAGTTCCAGCTCTAAAAAGAAGTCGCGTTCAAGACCAAGGTCGCGTTCACGGTCAAGACCAAGAACCGGGTCAAGACCTAGACCAAAGTCCAGGTCTAGGTCAAGATCTAGACCAAGGTCCTCGCCAATGCCCATGCCTATGCCCATGTCTATGATGGGTAGACCACAATACATGGATCCCAATTTTGATCCTTTTGGTAGAAGAAAGGTTGATAATGAAGGTGATGATATTCCTGAAGAAAATAGATTAATGAGAACAAGTGGTAGGAAAGGGACTACAAATAGAGAGATGAGACCTATGTTTGAAGCAAGTGGCCGTATTTAATTGATTACTTCTTATCATAAACTTCTTTAACAACATCCATTGGTATTTCATCTGTTTTAGCAAAGTTTAAAAATCGTTGAGCTTTTGTCAAATCTTCTGTATATTTTTTTATCATATCATATAATTTTAAAAAGGATGTATATCTAGCATATGCATTCATCATACTAATATTTTCCGCAGAATTACAAGGTGTAGTATGGAAAAAAGTAGATAGATACTCCCGTAAATCACTAATATGTTTATCAGTTATCTCTTCATCTTTCCCTATATTATTTTTTCCTAACCAATATTTACCGGTAGGCATAATCACAGTCCTTCCCCAAGTTGTAGCTCTCGATGATTCTGTAATAAAAAAATCAACGATATCTACGTCCATTTCACTATTAATCGTTCTTAAATATTCTTTGTTTTGAAATATTTTATTCATTGTATTGTATTCTTCCATTTTATAATAATAGTAATATCAAGATATCTTTATACTTTTTCTAGGATTATTCCCCAATTACCAAGTTCATAGAAACTTTTTTCTATTTTCACATTTTGTTCTACTAAAGATTCTAACTCATCTTTTTTAAATACATAGTAATATCTTTCACCTAAAAGATTACCCTTTTTATCTTTCCAATCGACAAAGTTTTCTTGTTTAGTAAACTTTCTTCGTGATTCTTCGGGTTGTTCAAGTGCCCAAACTAAAACAAGTATTTTTCCTCCTTTTTTTGTAACTCTTATTAATTCATTCATTGCTTTTTTTCTCTTTTCTGTCGTTGATAAATGATGAATTACCGCAATACATATTGTATAATCAAAACTATCTTCTGAGAAAGGAATATTGAGGACATCTCCATATTTTACATTTAATCCTCTCTTATTACATATCTTTACAAGATTCTCACTAAAATCACATCCATAATTATCACAATCCTTTCTGTATAACATATTTTTACCATTACCACAACCAATATCACCTATCTTTTTTTGAGGTTCAACTTTACCAAGGAAATCTTCTACACACGACCATGGTCTATAACGAGTATCACTGAACTCTTCAGCAATCTTATTATAAACATTTTTAACATATAGATCTTCTGTTGTCATATTTTATAAAATTTGATTAAAGATTATATCAAATTTATTAATATTATTATGTCCCTTTATTCAGAATATTCTACAGAAGCCTTATTCAATGGACAAAATGGATTAGATTTTAAAAGATATAATTCTATTATCAAAAAAAAACGTATATTAAGGTCAATTATGATCTTTTCAAGAAGAGTCAAACGATTATCTACTTTAGATAACCCTGAAACGAAGAGAGAAATTAATCGTAAGAAAATGTTATCCAAAAATATTAAAAAGACTATCTTCCAAGCTTGGAAGAAAAAGACATCCCATATAATCTTTGATGGTATAAATGTAAAAGAATATAGTGTTGAAAAAATAAGAAAAAAGTGCAAAAAGAAGAGTAATAATAAAAAGAATATTATTTATCCTTATTATGTAATTAGGGAATTAATTAGTATTTAAAGAGTTTTATCTAATCAATTATAAATAATGTCTTTTAAAGATAAACCATTAAAAAAAATAGTGGCGGATACAAGGGTTACCATCGATGCCTTACATAATGATATTATAGATGAGTTTAGTAATAATAAAAAAGTATTAGAGGAATCAAAAGAAGAATTAGAAAAGATCCTTGAAGAAGGTGAGGGTGATGAAAAAGTTAAGGAATTGAAGAAAAACATTGAAAAATGTGAAAGTAAGAAAATAGATGAAGTTAATTATTATTTGAATACATCTGACTTATTGAATGAATATTATTCTAAAAAAGATGGACAAATAGTTGAAAAAAATGTAGAAATGAGTGTTATTGATTTTATGAATAAAAAAAATAAGAAAAAAGATTCAGATGATTTAATCAACAAATATATGGTTGAAATAGATGATACTATTATTCCTGAAAAAACAATTAAGAATATTGATATGTGTAAGATATGTAATAGTGTATTAACGTTAAAAACAACTGACAGCGTTTTGTTTTGTGAGAAATGTGGTTATACAGAAACGATTATTATTAATTCAGAAAAAGTATCTTATAAAGATCCGCCTAGGGAATCATCTTATTTTGCCTACAAACGTATTAATCATTTTAATGAATGGTTAGCTCAATTCCAAGCAAAAGAAACAACAGATATACCTCAAGAAGTATACGATGGTATCTTAGCTGAGTTAAAGAAAGATAGATTTATTGACATGAACAATCTATCTTATAAAACAATACGCGGAATACTAAAAAAATTGAAATTTAATAAATTTTATGAACATATACCTCATATTATTAATATACTGAATGGTGAAAAAGCACCTGTCCTTACAAGACAATACGAAGAACAATTAAGAATGATGTTTAAAGAAATACAGACACCATTCATGGAACATTGCCCTCCAGATAGAAAGAATTTTTTATCATATGCTTATGTTTTACATAAATTCTGCGAGTTATTAGAATTAGATGATTTATTAGTATACTTCCCACTTTTAAAAAGCAGAGAGAAACTACAACAACAAGATAAAATATGGGAAAAAATATGTAAATCTCTCCAATGGCAATATATTCCAAGCATCTAATTACTGTTCACTTTTATCAATAATAACTTGATTTGGGAAACACTGATCTAAAACAGCAAATGTAGATGCTGCCAATAAACCAACATAGAATGCATGCTTATTAATAATAGAGCACCCGGGTATGTAAAATGTAGATGCTGAAACAACGAATAATAATATTAGGTATTTAAATAATCTTTTTTTATCAATCATTTTATAATAAAATAAAATATAAAAATAATATATATAATATAATTAATGGAAACACAACCGACAAATGGTTTAGTTACTGATATTCAAAAAATTGATGAATACAAGAAACTTGAAGAAGAAATAATGTACCAAAATTACGATGATTACACTTTGAAAGGTATCATTGAAAGTTCTGATTTAAGTAATGCATTCTTATCGCCAGAAAACACAGAAAATATTCAACAAGATATTAGATATGGTGTTTACCAAAACACTAACAAAGTTATTTCCAAACAATCAAATGAAGAACTATTTACTATTATGAGATCTGTTTATCTTCAAAATGGAGGTGTAAGAGTATTCACACAAAATGACTTCACAGGGGCTATTCAGGATTTAAATAAAAAAGTAGTCGATTACAGTGTTGAGCATATTGCCTCAAAAATAAAACAACATGATATGTATATAAAAGACATATCTACATTACCAGTTCCTATGGAAAGGCCAAAATATGACAGTACCAAAAACACGACTTATCGTATGGATAATCTGATGTAAATCAATATTCATTGTCTATCATCTTTTTTAAAGTGGAAGTACTTAATTTAATATTTTTTTCCAATTCAATTTTCTTTAAAAAATCTTTTTGAGATAAACTACTATAATTTTTACGGAATCTCAAAATATTTTCAACATCTTTTTCACTAAATTTCTTTTTAGTAATAACCTTTTTACTACAATCTTCCCATATTAATATTTTACCTTGATTTGTCTCTTTCCATCCTGAAACAACCCTTTCTCCTAATGTCACCTTCAAATGACATTCTTTACAAAGTGGAACAAGGTTATGTTTTACATTTTTATGATGATTATCTATCATATTATTTTTATCCGCAAATTGCTGATCCTTGATATGATGGGTCTCTAAATCTTTATTTTTTGAATAACACATCTTACACTCATCCATAAAAATATCACTATTATACTTTGATGTTTTTGTAGTTGTTAACTTATTCTTTTCAAAATTACTCTGGACTGATTTAGCAAAATTGATAAAATCTTTTGATAATCCCATTGCTTCACATACTTTCAAACCATATATCGATGGACCAGAACCTTTCTCTAATTTTCTATCATAAATTAAGATATCTTTTTCTTTATCATATTCAATTTTAAGATGATATATATCTAGATTTTCTAACTTTTTTACCTCTTCTAATTTCGTTAACTCATGTAAATGTGATGTAAAGATAAATGTAGACCTTCGTTTACACAGTAAATCTAAACCAGCACTAATAATGCATAATGCTGATGTAGTTTCTGTTCCAGAACATAACTCATCTCCTAAAATCAATGAGTTTTCATCTGATCTATTTAGAATACTCTTTAATTCTTGAATCTCTACCGCAAATGATGACTGTGACCTAAAAATATTATCATTATTCAATATTCTTGTAAATATCTGAGTATAAGGTTTGAAAATAAATGTATCGGCGGCTACAAACAATCCAGCTTGTGCCATAATGATATTCAAGCCAACTGCTTTCATGAATGTTGATTTACCACAAGCATTTGTCCCAAATAAAAGGATTCCGTCTTTTTTATCTTTCCCTAAACAAATATCATTTTTCACATAATCTGTTTCGGTATGTATCTTTTCTACAATAGGATGCCTTATTCCCGTGCACTCTACAAAACTTTTCTCTGAATTAATTATCTCTGGACGATTATAACCATTCTTGATAGATAGCTTTGCACTCGCACAGTAACAATCTATCTCTGCTAAGAAGCTATAAAACTTTTTCAGTCCATGGCTATATTTATCATATAATGTAGATACTCTAGATTCCCATTCATCTTTATTTAGTTTCTTAATTTTATCTTGAATACTCAATAATTTATTAGATAATTCTTTACATACATTAAATTGAATCATAGTTGATGATCCATCTTTCTTTTTCAAAGTAAAATCACTTGATTTAAAACTATATTTTACTTTACCATTCTCATCTTTCACATGGAAGGAATTACTATTTAGATTTGTAAGTCTTTCTTTGAATGTTATGGACCTCTTATTTGTGCAGTAGAAAAACCAATCATTTCTTTCATCAAAATCAACTTTAATACTATTATCCGAACTATCTAAAAGTTGTGAAAATCTCTTAGATATCATAATCATATCATTGTAATATTCTTCAGTCATATTATCATAATTATCCATGTCAATATTAACACCCTTCTTTAGAATACTCCTTTCAAGATTTCCAAACTGTGTCAAATTATGAAATATAAATGTATCTTCGCATTCCTTATAAAAATCTAAAAATGGCTTGTAAACACTTGTATCATATTTACCTTTAAGAGTTTCTTCTTTCACTATAATATCTAAAAACTTATTCACATATTCGAATGAAAGAGTATCCGAAAAGAAATCACTTCGTTGTAGTAGGTTTAACCCCATCTTACGTAAAGACTTCTCTAAATCAGATACCTTCCTAAGCTGTGAATGAACTATATCAAATAAATCATTTTCTCTGAACAAATCAATATAATCATATCTCTTGTTAATCGTATTAATATCTACTGAAGGATATAACAATCTTTCTTTGAATAACCTTCTCCCCATAGTAGTCACACAAAGATTACAAATAGAAAGTAATGATTCATTCTTACCCTTAAAGTATGAATAATTATTAATTACATTTAGTTGGCGAATCGAGTTTGATGTCAAACAAAGAGAATTATTATCACTCACATATTCAGGTATCTCAATATTCGTTAATGTATTTAGTAAATGATCATGGATATACTGTAGCATAAATACATAAGATATCACTAATTCAGGCTTCATTTCTAAATCAAAATGTTCTATAGGAGAAATCATAATGTTAAGATTAAAAATCTTATTTAGGAAATCATTCTGATAAGTTGTCTTCAAATACTCTTTTTCCGTATAATGATTAATCTGTATTGAATTATGTTGAATATCCCAATTCTGGATAATTTCATCCTTATTCAGAATGAATCCTTCAAAGTGAAAAAGTATCTCAGATGGATTATAAAAATGAATATATCTCCCTATTTCATCGATCCAATGTCCACTGTCTTCCTGCTTACTTAAAATATAATGAAGATAATTCTTACCTGTCGATAAATCAATCGTAGAAACACCACAGATATATACATCTTTATTCATATATGTGTTCTTTTCTATGTAAACTGACATCAAGAAACGTGTTTCCTGATTATTATAATCTTCAATTGTAGTTCCAGGGGATAAGATTCTTGTAACTCCTCTTTCAGGGTTAGGAGGAGATGTTATCTGCTCTACTATAACAACGGTATAATTACTATTCAAAAAGATATTCTCATATTTCTGAATACTATATACTGGGAACCCAGCCATCAAACAATTACTATACGAGATTTCTGGTTTCTTCTTATTTTGCTTTGTGACTTGTAAAGCATTATTAAGGACATTTGTACATATATGATAAATATCAGGACCAAGATTCACTTCATCATTGATTATCGCAAAAAGGTTAAAGTGACTCCCAGCCTGCATTAAGACAACAGTATTCTCACCATATTTTTTGGTATATTCTTCATGATAAGCCATATACTTCTTTATGTGGTGTTGAGTTTCCATTTTCACTATCTCTTATAATACTGAGCTATATCTTTATATCTGTTCATGTATAAATTTGATTTTTGTAGTAGAAGAATACTAAACAAAACACTTCAGAACAAACAGCAAAAGAGAAAAGAGCAATGGATAACATCTACAAGGTTCTCAGCGAGATGATGGGTGAAGGCGATGGCCTCTCAGATGACACCAAGAAGGGTATCCTAGTGGGGATTGAGCTCATGGGATATCAAGCTGAGAAATGGCTTGATAACGAAGAACATGCTCTCAACTTCCGGAACAACACGAAACTCGGAGATGGATGGAGTGGATGGAAAGAAACATATGATCATGTCGCAGGATTCATGTATTCTGAACAACCAAGCGAAGAACAAATGAAGAACTGCAAACTTGAAACTTATGAGCTTGAAGAAGGTGAAGTTGAAGAAGATGAAGTTGAAGAAGATGAAGTTGAAGAGAGTCCGATTGATGAATTAACCGCTTGGCTCAAGAATGATACATATAAGAAATCAGACATTTTCCCTTATACGAATCACCCCGCTGCCGATGGAGGTCCTCAAAATCCACTGAAGAGTGCTGAAGAAATGAAGGAGGGAATCGTGATAGAGAAGAATGATTCCGAAGATATGGAAATGAGCGAGGAAGAAAACGAGGATGATGAAGAAGACGATTCAGTCACAGTTGTGTCGTTCACGACCGATGATGAATACTATGGTAGTGCTGATGAAGAATACGACTATGGAACAGATGACGGTTCTGAACTAGATGATTGGGAAGGATTTCGTGAAATCACATATGAAAATGTCAAGTATCTTTTGAAGGAAGATGATAACACCGTAAATCCCTATGATGGACCTTTCTTTGATGGGGGTGTCGGTGTTATGAAGAAAGAAGAAAAAGTTATCCCTACCAAATTTCACAAGATTGAACGTGATTTTACGGTAATTGAGTTTAACACACATGATGACTTTGAAGACCATATGGCTCGTGTCAGAGAATCAATTCTTCCAGAAGATGGTGAAGAGGTAAAAGATATTCTTGAGGATTTCATTCTAAAGAACTACCCTAATTTCATATATTGTAAGGGGCGTAATTGGATTGAGTTTCGTGGAAAGAAGAATGGGGATTACCACAAAGGTTTCTGTATAGAGACAACCAGTGGCCCCAATACAGGTGTTCTAACTAACCTTCCATCTTTGAGAGATTACTCTGAATATCAAATAAAGACTTCATGTGTTGAGGAACTTCCATTGGAGGATCTAAATGAAGAGCTAGGGTGGACAGAACAATTTCCACCAGGTCGGAGTTCGGTGCCGCGAGAACAAGGGGATAGATTCTTCATGTATAATCCCAAGGGTCGCAAGTTGGGTGATGTTATGAAGGAAATTGAAAAGGTATATACAGTATAAAAAAATGATTTATAAAGATTATTAATGTTATAAAGATTATTTAAATGTTTTTTTTGTTTTTACATCTTTAGAGTTAGAGGCTTATCATCAAATGTTAGCTGAATGGTTGGTGTTGTAAGGAATGTTCCAATCATAGGAGTTCCATCCTGGACTTCAGGCTTTACATTGACATCACAGAACTCCCACCTATCCCGTAGATCATGGAAATCAGCCTTAAGGTGCGTTGCCCTGAAACCACCTGAAAGTGGAAATCCTTCCTCTGTCCCACTAGGAAGACGTCCATCATTTACCACCCCAAACCATACTCCGTTTGACTTCACAAATGAAACAATTTCGGCACAACTGTAAATCCTTGTATTGAACCAGTTTTCGTTAAAACGAGCATTACCCAGTTCACCAGAACGCATGACATCTAGTGGGTCAACTGGATTTGCAAACTTATTCTTGTAATGGCAATTGACATAACCATTACCTCGGACAACAACTTCATTCGTAATAGGCTTAGCAATGTATCCCGGTGTGTAATCTCGGTGATTGATTGTGATACGATGCTTACCCTCCTTCAGCTTCTCAAGAAGACCATCAAATGTAGTTGGTGGCTTTGAGTCTTCATACTCACAAGCATACTTCTTCTTCTTCTTTCCATTGTTAGAAACAGTCATATTCATGAAAGCATTATTTACATCAGGAGTAAACTCTGGAACACTTGGACGAAGCCCTGTCCACTTATCCCAAGTAACTTCGCGTTCTGCCGCAAAATCATCAAGATTAGGGATAATAGACTTGGGATTACCCATAGACTTTTCCCACTTAGGATTGAGTGCCTTAGCCCGACGAGAAGCCTTCTCACTCATTTCTACGGGGAGTAGATCCTTGTTGTAAATCGTGAAACGTCCAATCAGCATCTTTGATCCAGGAGGCATAGTACTTGGCCAAACCCTTTCAATCTCAACTGTTTCACAGCCATCCTGTCGATGGAATACTGTGAATGGCATATCAACGCCTCGTGTCCTACGGGTATAGAGATTGACATAGACATCTACGACTGCCTCGCGTCCACGGTGAATATCAATGCTGACATTTTCACATGGATTTGCTTCAATCCTGCTTCCAGCGTTCGCATCAAAATCAAGAAGATATGTTACATCTCCAGCAGAATAACCCTGACCTGCGAAACACGGGATCTTCTTGTTCTTAACACCGTAGTAGATATGTGGTCCATTTGGCGTGATTGGCTGAACATGAATATCAAAATCATCTGTAAACTTTCCATCCCATGCGAGTCCAAATCCATTCTTCGAAGTCACATTGTTCTTACGAATAGCCCGGTTGAACTGACTTCGCATATATGTTTCCGGATTAGAAATCTCATCCATCTTCCGTAGAGCTTCCTCAATAGATTCCGAATTAGTAATAACGTTTACAATACCCTCGGCCTGATGAAAATCCTTATGAACATCAGATTCGTTTCTTCCTGAAGTAATCGCAGCTACCTTGAAATGAAGCTTCCCCCACGCTGAAAGATTATTGTATCCCTTCTTGTACCGTGGCCTTTCTAGGAGACTGTGAAGATGCTTTATCCACTCCAGGACAGATGACCAATGTTCCGGCCTCTGAAGTTCAGAGACCCTGTCCATAATCTTCTGAACAGTGCGAATACCAGCTGGTTCTAGAAGACTAGAAAGACGTGGATCAACTGTTCCGATATACTTGTGAATAAGTGGTTCAAACTTATCCGCAATTTCCTTTTCAGTGTACGCATCGGGGAAGATTGTCACGTGTTCATAAGGTAGACCTGTCTTGGGATCTTCGCCATCAATTACGGGTGGGAAAGTGTCTTCACGAACAACGAAGATCCGTGGATTCTTGAAGTTTGAGGGCTTATTCATCTTTTCAACTTCCTTTCGGATATTGAAAAGACAACAGTCGGGGCATCCGCCATCCTTGGGTCCTCGGATATTCCTCAGGAATACAGCGGGATGGATTTCCTCACCATTCTTCGTCTTCCCTAGGAGAGTGCAATACTTCCTCGCACGAGATGAACAGATCTCACACTGTCCATGTGCCTTCATCATAGTGCGGACCTTTTCGGCACTTACTCCATTCTTCACATAGTAGCGTAGACCATTAATCTGGAATGTCTCCATAGGAGTCTTGTCATTGATGAACTCTTCGTAGGTCCTTCCGTCAACATTCTTCTCTTCGGGCGATGGTTCGGGCGATGTCTCGGGTGATGGCGTGAGCTCAGACTCAACAATCACGAATCCATCGTCAGAAGCCATTCTCACAGTAGTTTCTCTTAAAGTTTCTCTTTTTCGTTATCAGTTCTTTAGTTTGTAACAAAACCTTAAATACTTTCAAATTTGATTTTTGGATTCTTCAGTACCACAAACAACAAAATTGAGAGACATGGCTTTCTGTGATTCAGACTGCTTTAAGTTCGTTGAGGTTGGTGGAGAGACT
>MDSZ01165253.1_pt1 | contig 22655 bp, 19 predicted proteins | sample 811201 | NCBI WGS metagenome assembly MDSZ01 (sample SAMN05326647, study PRJNA326480) | marine metagenome | isolation source: seawater | place: Indian Ocean: North | collected 2010 | reverse complement strand
GGCGAACCAGATCTCGGTGCTTGCGTCTCCGAAGAGCTCCCATGCTCCTGACTCGCCGAAGAATCCGGCTACGAGCATGACAATTGATGCTCCCATGAGGTTCCTGAACATGGCGAAGGTTGCGGCTCCGATAGCAGCCATGATGAGGTAGAATTCTACTACCTGCAGAGGCACGGTTATCAGCCAGTCTATGTATCTGTAGACCAATGGCGATCCAACTGCCCCCTCAACGCCGTATGAGTCTGCCCATACTTCCCTCATGTAGGTGTAGTGGTACCATGCGATACCTGTGACCAGTGCGGCCACGGTCATCGACGTCTTCCATTTGTCATCCACATTCTGCCTTTCTACAAGGAAAAACACAGTTGAAGCCAGCATCATCGCCGTAGCGAGCCAAAAGCTGATCCCAACCCAGTCATCCGTTGCAAGGGCAGTTGTCTCGGCGGCTACAGATGGTAGGGCAACCACTGCTAGAGCGATTGCGGCACCAATAGACGCGCCTCTCGTTATTCCCTTTTTGTTTCCATATGGGGTTAAATCCATGTACTGTGCCCTGAATTTGCTCTTATATATTCTAAGGTAACTTTTCTACACTAAGGTGATAATTCGACATATTTTACTATCATGCGGCGATGTTCACGAATCAATAGAATAATCCGTCACCCTGACCCCAAGCCCGCCGATTTTGGAATCTCTGAGCATAATTTTATCCATCTTTTTGTGGAACTCGGCTTCAAGATCTATATCCATTGCTAGAGAATGGCCGAGCAATAAAATGAGTAAATCGGCTAGTTCCTCTCCGATTTGATTTTTGGGCATACCTTTTGTTATTGCAGCAGAAAGCTCTCCAAGTTCTTCCACAGTAAGGGCTATTCTGTAGCCCATATCGTGTCCCCGGCTTTCTTCAGAAGCAAAGGAGTGCTTGTTATGGAAGGCAGCAACTCTAGACATCATTGTTGACCATTGGTCATCTGGAAGATTATTTTGTTCCAAAGAAATCCAATCTTCCAAACTAATTCTCCTCGGCATATTTAATTCGAAGAATAGTGAGACAAAAGTAATTTCTACTGATTCATTCTATTGAGTAACTCAATTATGCATTTTGAGATGATTTTTCTTGTCTCTGACGCTATCTTTGACACCCCCTCATGATCAATTGTTGATTTAGGATTTTCAGGATTCCTCCCAGCGGCCCAATTTGAGGAACAAACTAATGAAATGTGAGGAGTATCCAGCTCGGAGATCAAGCGTTGTTCCGGACCTAGTGTCATCCCTACAACCTGGGCCCCTAACTTCTCGAGTGCATCTATTTCGGAGGGGCTCTCGAATTGGGGGCCGACGCATTGGGCTACAACCAGCATGTTTGGAGCAGAGCCCTGCTCAATGGTTAATACGTCCACGCAAATAGATGATGAGTAACTGTCGAACATCAAGGAGCGATCAGAATGTTTTGCATCTAAATCGTGGAATGTCCATGGAGTACTCGTAAGATCTAGGATATCTCCAGCTAATCCGACTTGTCCGGGTGGCAGCTCGTCAACCATTGTTCCAACTGAATTAATACTGATAATTAGGTCAGGATTTACTGAATCAGCGGAATGGACGTTTGCTCGATGTTCAATCATATGCGGAGGAGTTCGATTTGTCCCATCTGAATGGTGCCTATCTATTACAATGATTTCTCCATAATCCGTAGATAAAAGCGAAATAGGAACTTGACCCCAAGGGGTGTCAATATGAATTACTTCGGATTCAGAGGGGCAAAAAGAAGCTAATGTTTCTGGGAATGAGCTCATCCCTGTCCCGCAAATCACCGCTATACGGGGCAATTGCTCACTCCTTAAGTCTTGAAATTAGTTCGGCCTTTTTCCCAGAAACTGGTTTCCCTGATTCTTTCAGGAGCTCTTTCAACTCGGGAACTGTCATAGAATCATAGTCAGGGGAGCCGTCCTTCGACTCTTCGGATTCAGGTTCAGTGTCTTCATTATTTTGCTTTGGAACTTCCACACCTGTCTCTGATTCTTCATTGAGATCAGATTCATCAGAAGCCTCATTTTGATCTTCCAATTTCTCCTTAGATTCTTGTTCTTCCTTTTTTATGTCTTCCAATGTCGGGCCATCATCTAGAATGACTCCATCTTGAATGAGCTGGCTGCGCCTGAAGAAAACAGAGCGAACGGGCTGAATCTTGGTTATCTCTTTGGTAACAGCTTCTTCTAAAGAACCATCCATGAGAGCCTTTTGGACGGATATCCAAGTTGATTTAGCGCAGAATTGTATTACTACGTTCCTAGCAGCACTTCTTGTTTCCTGCTTCTGGCTCGCTTTGACTCTGGATCTAGTAACGATAAACGGTTTTATTCTGATAAAGAAGCCGTCCTCAGTAACTACATCAATGGTGTCGTCAATCTTTCCTCGGTCCCTCCTGATCTGTCTCCTGACAAAATCCTTCATTACATCATGGCCAACGAATTCAGTGAGTGCGTCATTGCCAACTACTTCCTTCACTCGAAATTTGATCTTGACATGCATTTTAGTAAAGTCACCATCTAGCTCATTTTGCATGATTTCGTAAGGCCGGCCCAAAATCATGGATTCCTCCTCGGCGAGAGTCTCCCCGATCACTTTGAAGGACCATGGATTTCTAGGGGCTCTAATTGAATACCAGCGCTTCGCCTTCCACTTGTCCTTCTGCCTTCTAGCAGCTGCCCTGGCTGATGCTCCCTTTGCCATTGTATTGACTCCTAATAATACGGGGGCTGCCCCGTTCGCGAACCGTCCGACCTAGAACCAGTATTTGAACGGAATGTAACTAATGGAAATCGTTTAGGGGTGCAATTGAATACATATGTATTGAACGAATACATATGGGATTGCATGGAGGAATGTGGAGAGTTCACTCAAGTGCTGTAGATGATACAGAAATTATCCTCGAAGCACTTAGGTGGCTATGTGGCGAAGAAGCTCAAGTCAGTATTTTTAATGATAAATCTTCAATAGGAGCAAAGATGTGTATTTTTGAATGTAAAATGAAAGCTAAACAGGCCAAAGAGTCTCTGAGGAGAATAGAGCCAGAATCGATAAAAAAAATAATCAGGGATGATCTAGAGTCTAGAATAGATGGGGGAAAAAATTTCCATATCAGATTAGATTTAACCAAGCTAGTGAGTGGAAAGGGAATATTATGTGAGTATTCCCAGCCTTCTGTGGTGAAGGGAAAATTCAAGCTTGAGGTTTATCCTGGCCAGGAAGAGACGGAAGTAGCAAAGGAGTTGCTGTCTTCTGTGTTGAACTAAACTAATATTCATATGCAAGTTACCTCCCAGCTTGTAGTAATGACCCACGTTGTAACTAGCGCCTGTGTACGCTGCAAATATCAAGACTGTGTACACGTCTGCCCAGTAGAAGCATTTAGGGAAGCTGAAGAATATCTAGTAATAGATCCAGACGAGTGTATAGACTGTGCTGCTTGTATTCCTGAATGTCCTGCAGAAGCAATCTATGCGGACGTCGACCTACCAGAAGAAGAAATGAGCTGGTTAGAAAAAAACGAGGAAGAGGCCGTTAACCTACCTATTGCAGAAGGGGACTCACCAGTTCTGGCAGATTGAATTCGACATTCCCTTGAACATAGGTTCATGAATGAGCCCCCAGAGCACCTGCTGTGCCAGATAGATTAGATTTGGAAGAAATGCGCCACGGAACCGAGCTTCTGAAGAGAGGTTTCGCCAAGATGCAGCAGGGTGGGGTCATTATGGACGTAGTTACTCCAGAGCAAGCGCACATTGCTGAAGATGCAGGGGCCGTCTCAGTTATGGCACTAGAAAGAGTTCCCGCGGACATTAGAGCATCGGGCGGAGTGGCTAGGATGAGTCATCCTAGCCTGATTAAAGAGATCATTGATACGACTAGCATTCCAGTAATGGCAAAGGCCAGAATCGGACACGATGAAGAAGCTAGAGTGCTAGAGAATCTCGGCGTGGACATGATTGATGAATCAGAGGTATTAACCCCTGCAGATCCATTCTACCACATAGCCAAGAATGACTATTCAATCCCATTCGTTTGCGGGTGCACTAACTTGGGAGAAGCAGTACGCAGAATAGCTGAGGGAGCAGCGATGATTAGAACTAAGGGTGAAGCAGGTACTGGAAATGTTGTCAGCGCTGTAAAGCATGCAAGACTAATTGAAGCGGAGATAGAATTTTTATCCAATAATCATGATGATAGAATTGATGAAATCGTTAATCAAGTAATGAATGGCTATAGGAGAATAGAGGATTCCTCAGATTTGGGGGTGGAAGTAAGTACAACGCCATTCGGGCATATTGATGAAATTCGTAATGAAGTAACGGCCGTATTGGAAGAAGTGAGTCATATTGGGCGCCTTCCCGTAGTAACATTCTCTGCAGGAGGTATTGCGACTCCTTCAGATGCTGCTCTGATGATGCAGCACGGCATGGATGGTGTTTTCGTTGGATCTGGAATCTTTAAGAGTGCGGACCCGAAGACAACCGCCGATGCGATAGTTCTAGCTACGCATCATTTCAATGATCCTAGCTTGGTAGCGGAAGCTAGTGATATGGTTGGTGAAGCCATGCCAGGATTAGAAATTGAAAGTCTCGAGGTTAGGCTTGATGAGCGGGGTTGGTAGCTACCTCTTTTTGCCCCGAGATGTGCCAAGTTTTCTAGAACCCCTTTTGGAGGATTTGCTTTCATAATTTCCGCGCTTGTTTCCAGAAGACACCGTCCCGCCAAAGGATATTGATCCACCATCCAGAAGTCTTTCGGTCAAAGAATCTGCAAGTTTGTCGTCTTCATCGGGCCTCTTCAATGATTCTCTTACTGACCTGTTGTGCTCTTGGATCAGTCTTTCTCTCTCCATATGTTGTGACTTTATTTCATCCCTTATTTCGTTGACCTTTGAGAGTAGTTCGACTACTCCCTTGTGACACTCCTCCGCCTTTTCTCTTTCCTCTACGAAAAGAGAATGCAGGCGATCACTTTCGCCTCTCAGGAAATCTCTTTCCTCAAACATTGGTTTGATTTGTTCCCATATTTCATCGGCTAATTTATTTTGTTCTAGCATAAGTTTGTGTTCGTTGTCTGCTTCTGCTCTTAGTCTCTGAATAGAGTCATCCATATCATTTAGATCTATAGAGATGATCTGGTGATTTTCTACTTCAGGAATCAGTTTATCTCTTTTTAGAATTAGGGAACGAAGCTTCTTTATCAATGAGTTCTCCTTTTCTAGGGAAATTGTTCCGTCTGTCATTATTCTATTTTCTATTTTCTCGATCTCACCAACCGTCTCGGATAATTGAATTACAACTGACTTGCCTGGGCCATTATCCTTTCTTCCCTTTTTCCTAGAAATTATCTCCCTGATACTTTTCTGAATTTCATCCCTTCTCGCTTGATGGATTTTTGACTTGGAGCGTATAGCCTTCTGCTCCTCCATGTTAGAATTAATGGTCTCCCGGATTTCTTTACCCTGCTCATTGACGGAGTTTCTTGAGTCGGCAGCCCTCTTTGCGGAGTCATTGTGTGAATCTCTCTGAGACCTGATTCTCTTAAGCTTAGATTCCATTGCATGAAGCCTTGTTCGGAGATCATCATCCTCAGGGACGTCATTCTCCATGGTCGTGGGAACGCCCCCTACTTATTGAAGAGAACTAAAGTCCGAGAATATTAGCAGCAAACGGAAGAACTGGGGAAATTATGGCTAAAAACGCACCAATCATGAAAACCGCTCCTGTAGTCATCCTAAGTCTGGTGAAAAGATCAGACCGTACTTGCGAGGTAAGCACTTTGCCAGAAATTAGATTTCCTGAGGCGTCCTCCAATCTGACAGTAACTGTCGATTCTCCCATTGAAGAGGGGATCATTGTTTGCCAAACAATCCTAGATGCAGACATAGAATCTGACATTTGGTCATAGATTGGTTTTTCTGAAATTATTTCACTTGGAACGGGATCTGCTCGTAGACTGTAGACGCACTCATTAGGGCGGAAATCCGGAGTCTGTACCCTAAGTTTGAGTTCTTGCCGTTCACCGGTGTAGTTCAACACAGTAGCGAATAAATTTGCTTGCCCGAGTGTTAAGTTTTCCATGTCGACATCAAACCAAATACCTTGTTTAACAGGATTTGATAAGTGCATTCTCAATCTATCATTTAATCTAAAAAAGGGTGCACATCTCTCCCTAGCGTGCATCAAAAGGCGGTCAAGAGTCTCTTCACCAAGTTCAGGGTGATTAATAATCTGATCGACAGTCTTAGAGTCTACCAATGAAGTAAGAGCGAGGTGGAACTCATCTTCTTCGATTACTCCAGAACGGAATAGGTCCAAAGTCTGGAGAAGATATTCCTGAAGATCGGAGAGTTTTACACCCCTCTGCAAGTCAGAAGAGAATGATGAAACGTATTTTGAGAATTTAACAGCAAGCATCGGGTCGACATGTGCTCTAATGACATCCGTATAAGGCCGGTTAAGTAGAGCTGGGTGCATGGGTGGTGAAAATGCCTGTAGAAGACCCCATGGATTTACAGTATTGAAGCGAGGCCTTTCAGAAACAAGATAGACGCTGTGCCCAGAAAGTAAGGCTCCTGTTGATAGAGCTATTAGAACTGGTATCCCTTCAGTATCGGTAGTGAAATTTAGTGCGAAGGAGAGGAGTAAAGTTGCCAGAATCATCAGGGTAGTTGTGATATTCAATTGGTTAGAAGCCCCATCGATTACCGCCTTCATCTCACTATATCCGTGTGCACTTCTAAAAGTGATTCCTGAGGAAGATATCTCATCTGTTTCGATTTGGAATAACCTTTTAGTAATCCATAGAAGATAATGCAATACGAATAGGAGCAAAAGGTCTGCCACCAAGATAACTAATGCTAGGAGATAGACGGACATTGAGAAAGAAAGATCGAGGAAAAGCTCTCTGACACTTCCCTCCCACCATAGTGGATCTTCGCCTCTGTGAGATTGTGCCAGACCGAAAAGGAATACTACGATCATTGGCAAGAATAAGATTAATCTCGCCCCCCTACTAATTATCAAGTCATCAAGACCGTATAGTAAAGCCTCACGAGCTTTGAGGGTATCTTTGTAAGAATTGGGCATCTCGTTATTTGATTGATTCTTGACTATATTTTCAATTTCCGGAGCCGGTGGTGTTTCGGTGTTTAGGGCTGCGACCATAGAGTCGATATCGGAATGCAAGTCGGCTAGATCTTCTTCGATTGGAGGTTCATTCATGATTATCACCCATTGAGAGTATCCTTACTATGACGCACATTGAAATCGCTGGTGAAAGAGATAAATTATTATTCTCGCAAAAAAGGTTTCCATTTGACTTGGAGATATGGGTCCCTATCGAGATACCTACTTCCCTGAGGGTAATTGTATCTATTGCGGATAGAAGGATTAGCTCGACTATTGAGGTGGTCATATCTGGAAGACTAGAAACTGGTAGAAGATCACCAATTCCAAAGGTTTCAATCGAACGCTTTACTCCTGGTATCTTTTGTCCCCTTGGGTTGGTTTTCGGGAATCCAAGCATCTTATCCAAAGCCATCTCCAAATTCTCGTCAACTGCATATTCCATCTTATTTGCGACTCCAGTAATATCGCCATCGTAACCGATAATTTCCGAAAGTAGAATCTCTAATAGCCCCTCGCGTCGTTTTATTCTAGCGGCAAGTTGGAATCCTTCTGGCGTCAATCTGCAACCCCTATAAGGGATGTGAGTTACCATCTCTCTATCCGAAAGTCTTTGGATCATTTCTGTAACTGAAGCTGCTGAAACCCCCAATATGTTAGATAATTGAGTTGTTTTAACAATAGCTTCGGGAGTTCTAGTATGCACCTCAAAAATTCTCTTCAGGTACGTTTCTTCGATTTGGCTTAAATCCGACATCTGCTAGCCCTCCCTTTCTGCTAAGAATTCGGTTCTGCAGATAGGACAACGTGACATAGTGGGACGTTTATCTAAGGGGACTCGCAAAGTCTGTTCACATTCGGGACAGTTCAGGTTTGGACCTGAAGATTTTACTACTTGAGCTTCATTGTCTGCTTCGCTTACGACAAATTCCATTGTACATGAAGGGCACTTTACTGCTCCCTCATGACCTTCAGGGACCATCAATCTTTGGTCGCAATAATTACATGAAATTTCTTTTTTTGAAATAGATTCAGAAGATTTTGTGGATTCCTTCGTATCCCTCATTCTGACATTAGAAACTGAGGGTGTTTTCGTAGAAATTGCCCTCCATATAAATGTCCCAACCATGATGATTACAATACCGGAAAATACCCCTATGATGGCGGAGATAATGTCAAAGGGGAGCTCTAAGCCTTGGTCGGATATAGTTGACTCTATGGAATAGTCTGACCTGGCAGAAACATCTCCAACATTCCACTGAGCTCTGAGATCGATGTTTGATCCATCTGGCCAATTTGGAATCTGGACTTGTGTGGAAATAGAAGCGCCTGGATTTACTGACTGGACAAGTACTTGATTGACAATCGTATTTTCAGAAAGGAGTATTATACGTAAATTCCCAGAAGGTGTAGGGGAATCTCCATTATTCTGAAGAGTTAATGTGGCGATTACTGATTCGCCTTTAATTGGTTTAATTGGGTCGAAGGACGCGAGAATTGAAAGTGAAGAAGAATCTATTTTGGGCATCAAGACGTCTATTTCAGAATTGTTTGTGGAAGTATGATGTATTTCCCAACCTGATGGAATAGCCTCAATCTCAAGGTAGTCTGATGAAGGATTTCCCAAATATAATTCAATTGACCTCCGACCAGGCTCAATCGCAATGGAAATCTGCTGTAAATCCTGAATTGATCCTTCGAAACCAATTTTCGAAGAAAGTTGTATTTCCCTCGATCTCCCCTCAGAAAGAAAAATTGAGACATGGACAGTAAGTCCGTCATCTAAATCCCAATTGTAAGATTCTATATCCATTTCTAAAGTCTGTCTTGTTGAGGAATGGACTGAAAATTGGCCAAGCAAATTGGGAGTGTCAAGCTCACTGTTGATAGATAAGATCGACCAATTGAATGTGTTTACTCCGATGATGCTGGGATAAAAAGACGCTGATATTTCCCTTGTTGATCCGGGTGAAATCTGAACGAGATCACCAGTGTAATTTTCTCCAGAATCAACGTTTTCTAGAAAAAGCCGGGCTGAACCGCTGATATTTCCAGAGTTTCCGACCAATACAGCTGCACGAAGAGGATCGCCGAGATGTGCTGGCTCCCCAGAGATTAGGACTCCGGATTCTCCGGATAGAGTGAAGTTTGCGGATGCATCTGAGTGCTTTTCTTTTTTCTCGGATTCTAAGATTGCTTCATTATCTAAATATTCGTATGAAAAAGAAGCGAGTAAAAGCACCAAACAGATGCAGGGTAGGACGGGAAAATTGTTCCTCATCAGTTAGTGCTGTGATGACCATCGTATCAATCAAACGCAAAAAAATTCAATGCATATGGCTTTATGTCGGGTATTTCCTCCCACGGAACATAATATGGACACTGAGAGTCTCATGCGAGTTCTTCCTGAAGAATTGGGGAGCGTGCTTTTACAACGCAGGTTAATGCTGAAAGATACCTTGCCCGGAGTGATAAGGAATCTAGAGGCAGAAGAGGATATTATCAGTCCCAAGGTTGAAAGATTAAAGTCATCATTTAGTGAAGCTAACAAAAATGTAGCTGAGGAAAAGTCAATCCGAGATGAAAATCAAAAACAAGCGAGGATTTTGATACCACAAGTCAAATCTATCCGGGAGAAATTAATGGATTCTGGTGGGATGATTGTTCTGGATCCAAAGTGGAGGAAGGAAAAATTGATCGAGAGGATCGAGGAAATAGAGCACAAAATCCAAACCTCCGCATTGGATCAGAAATCTGAAAAAAAATTACTTGAACAGAGGAGAGCTCTAGTTTTAGAAAATGATAAATGGCTTAGGAATAGAAAGGAGTCCAATCCTAAGATGATAGAGTATCTAGAAATTAGCAGGAAAATGTCGGATCTTTTCAAGAAGGCTGACAAAGCACATTCAAAGATGATTGATGCAGTTAAAAAAGCTCAACCCTTGTACGAAAAAATGTCAATTGCTGACAAAGAGCTCAGGGATATTAGAAGTCAGTTAGATAGGGCTAGAGAATTACTTTCCCAGAGTGACAAGGCGATAAGCTACTGGCAACGAAGACTGGACGAGGGATTTGGAGATCTTGGGCCGGGGTTTAATGATCTCCTTAGACAGAAGAGTAAGGTCGAAGCAGGAGGAAACTCATCATTCGCAAAAAAGGCGGTAAAAAAATCGAAGAAGCAACTGGAGGAAAAAAAATGAGTGAGTCAAAAGTTGACCCTCTGGAAGATTTGACCGGAGTTGATAGAGAGAAAATTTCGGAGATGATGAAGGAAAAGAAGGCGATTTTAAATTCTTTACAAATTCGACTAAAGGGTCTGCGTTCGGAAAGAAAGGAGCAAGTGAAAATAGTAAAGACGCTCAGATCGGCAATAAGCGGCGTCGAGGCTTCCGATTCTGGAAGAAAGAAATTACTAAATCAATTTCACGATCACAGAAAGAAATCTCAAAGGCATAGAGAATTGCGTGATACTATCAATATACGTATACCACCTCCTTCCAGTATTCTTCAGGATTGGCTTAAAGAAACATATGAAAGCCTCACTTTGGTGGCCAACGATTTGACTGCGGTACAAATGTTGAATCCTGAAATTTCAGCCTTTAGCAGATTTTTTGAGATTCAAGCATCTATTCAGATAAAGAGAGAAGCTGAAAAATCACATGAGAAGTATATTTTTAGTCTCGAGGAAATGAAGAAACTATCTTCAAAATTGGATGAAAATAAGGATGTTGCGAGGAAAACCGTTTCTGAAATAAAAGAAAATATTGAGATAGAAGAAGATAAAATTAGCCGGAAGGAGATCAGAAAAATTAGCAAAGGGATAACTTCCATAGATGAAGAGATAGATATGACTAATATTGAAATTAAAGTCATAAGAAAGGAGTTGAATAGAATAGAAAAATACTCTAGAGTTACAGAGGGGAGAGGGGCAATTGGAGTCGGTGAAATTAGAAACATAGCTGCAAGAGGGGGATATCTAAGTACAGAGGAAATGGACCTATTACTTACTAGCGGTGGTCTGAAGGCTGTTTCCGGAGAAGTAAACGATAAGCATGTATCTAATTCTAGCATAAGAAAATCCAAGAAAAAAATGAGGAAATTGGGAGTTTCAAGAAGCGGCAGTAGAAGAGGTAGTATTGCCGGAAGAAGGGAGTAAAACCAAAGATTATCGGCATTACTTAAATGTGAGTTCAAATTAGGAAAGACACTGGTGTTCTAATGTCCCTCAATAAGCCGAATTTGAATGGATTTTTTGGGAGTAAACCTGAGGAAGTCAGTTCAAAACTTTCAGAGTTCAAGTCTCTTAGGGACACACTAAACGAAAAGGTAAGAGGGCAGCTAGACAAAAGGAATGAAATAAATCGACAAGTCAAAGAGTTGATTTCAGAAGTTCAGAAGCAAAAAACGTTACGTAACGATGCGAATGGAAAGGTTGCTGAGTTGAGGAAGGTTAGGCTTGAAAAAACTAATGAATTGAAAAAATTAAGAATGAAATTAAGGAAATCCACTGAGGAAAAACCTAAGACTAATTCACGGAATGTAAAGGGGAGGAGTTCTCAAAAAATAAGAGAGCAAATGAATAAATTAGAGTGGCGGCATCAGACAGGCCAGATTGGACCTAAAAAGGAGAAGGATTTTTTTGCCACAATGAAAAGATTGCAAAACGAACTCAAACGTGTAAAATCCGAAGAAGAAGCGAATAGTTCAAATGTTCTTAAAGAAGTAAAGCAAGCTGAAAAAAGGCAGCAAAAGGCTCATGACGCTGTAACCGATGCTTCTGAAAAATCAGAAGAAGCACACTCTCTGATGATGGAACTATCGAATGAAGTTGACCGTCTGAGAGGCTTAGCAAATAATGAGCATATGAGCCTAACAAAGACTAAGGATCAAGCTGATGAATTGCACAATAAATACATTATTTCACTCCGGTGCATTCATTCGATGCAGGATATTCTGAAGATCTCAGGAGATAAGAATAAAACCTCCGAGGATGAACGTGTAGATGTAACCGACCTAATGTCTAGGTTGATGAAAGGTGACACACTATCTGACGAAGATATGTTGTTACTTCAGAGAAATTAGAAAGAATACAGCCTACCGTTCAAACCATGAAGAGCTTTCTCTTCTTCGAAGTGAATTATCCAACCTGGAACAAGAATTTTCCTTTCTGTCATAACTGCACTATCCTTATTGAAAGACCACCGCTGAAGAAGCATGCTCCTAATAGAGCCAGATTGGTTTTCTTTTTGCATTTCTGATTTTCTTCTGACATTCAAAAGACTACCAACGGATTCCTTAAGACTGTCTGCAGAAAGCCAACCAGATTCTTCTGGTGAAATTATCCTGAGGCGTAGGGAGTCTTGGAGATCTTCAATATTATCAATTTCTGAAATTTTGTTTGACCATGGGTCCTCGGTGATATTCCAAGAGCATTTCTCAGATTCCCCATTAGGACCAGTAATTTCTCCCTCAATAAACCAAAGCTTGGCATCAAGTAGTATTGGCGTTGACCCTAATCCCGACAATCCCCTCTGAGACATCCAGCTTGAGAGGTCTACCTGAGGGCGGAGAGTTTTCGTTTGGGGAGAGTTGATTTCATTTTTTCCAATGGTCTTTTCATTTTCCTTTTTTGGCGCAAGTCTAGCATACAAATCGCCGGCAATTACTGATTCTCCGATCCATTTGGCAATTTTTTCCGGTGACCAAAAATCTATTGGCAGCGATTCATCAATTTCATATCCGCTTTGCAAGTCTCTCTGACTAAGAATCCAGTGAAACCCTTCCGGGGCATCAATGGTAAATCTTGTTATTTCACTATCGGTGATGGGAAGAAGTCCTGCAGGAGCATGCCAGATAATTATTGGTCCAGTAACAGTATTTCTGAGTAAATCGGGCATAGAATCAGCCATTCCTAAAATGGTGAATCCATTAACATCATTTTGTTCTGGAGGATCACGAAGATTTACCCGCAGAATAGAAAGAAGATCACGCAGCGTTTCCTCCATGTTTAAGGAGAATGTGGGGCGGATTATGAAGAAAACGTCATATTATGACCAGAAACTAGTGTTTTTTACTCATTGATTTGGTGCCAGTTGGAGTAATTCGCTTTGACCTTCATCGAGAATGCATAGAGAGCTGATAGGGAATGGTTTTCCGCAAGCTGCTCCAAGTTGCCTATTTACCATCGTGACTTGATGTATGGGAACAGATGGGTGTGAATTCCTCAGATCATTTATGAATGACTCGGGACAGTTGGCTGCCACTAGAACTAGCTTGGCATCCCCCTTGGAGCAGTGAGAAGACGTTTGTCTCTGACCAAAAACTAATTTCCCAGTATTGATTCCTTGCTTCAACTGCCTTGCAATATCCATCTAACCACCTCAGTTGCTTTCCTCTGGAATATAGTACAATTCGACACTACCGGTACCTAATGACACAGGCTGACCGACAATAATATTCTCAGTAACCCCAGAAAGCATATCCCTCTCCCCTATCACTCCTGCTTTCAGCAGATGGGTAACTGTTACTTCGAAAGCTGAGCGAGCAAGAATGGAGTGCTTTGTTCCGCTGACACCATGCCTACCAATAGCTCTGACTTCACCCCCTGTAGTCATCACATCAGAAACCATGATCAGATGTCTGACGTCAACGTCTAGACCGGCCCCCTCTAGAGTGTCCCACATCTCGTTAATGATAGCTTGGCGTGCTGCTTCGATCCCAAGGTAATCATGAATTTCGTTGATGTTGTTTGTGTAGGTCCTAGATCTATCTATTCCATCAAACTCACTAACCTTAGCTAGATTTGAGCCAATAGTCGAGATATAATATTCACCGGTTTCGGACATAGGTCCTTGTACAGTGGCCCTAGATATTCCAGGTAGTCCTTTTAACCTGAGTTTCTTGATTTTATCTTCTAACTGAAGGAGAGCTGTGTATGTGGGAGGGTCGGATGCTAAATCAGCTAGATCCTCTTCTTTTGAAACCCCGGGCACTATTCTTAGGGATTTGGGCCTGTCTTCATTGTCCGCCTGTACATAGAGCCTTAATGCCCTAGAAAGCTTGTCTCGTACCTCTGCTCCCGTCATTTTCTTCAATTTCATATTACTATTATTGAGTTGGAGACTAATATTTCTCTGAGCCACGTCGACGTCTATTGCTGCAATATCCATTGCGGTTGTTGTCTCTATTGAGGCTGCAATGTCTCTGACTAGCTTTTCATTGGTTCTTAGTGGCTTTCCTTTGGAATTTTTTTCATCGAGATAAATGATCATTGTAGGTGTCTTTGGAACCTTCCGTGCGTCTACAATCTCTATAATTCTGGGAAGTCCCTGTGTAACGTTAACTGTAGCCACGCCAGCATAGTGGAAAGTTCGCATTGTCATTTGGGTTCCGGGCTCTCCAATAGATTGAGCCGTAGTTATTCCGACGGCTTCATGAGGCACAGCTCTAGCCTCTTCATAGAAGGAGTTTGCAGAATCTATTATTTTCCTTGCCTTTGCGTCGGAGATTTTCTTTTCCCCTCTCTTCTGAAGTCCTTTGACTAGCTCATCCAGCATCTTGGGAGTCATACTAGAGCCACTTGACTCTGCAGCCTTTGACAGCTGTAGGAACATAGCATCATCAGAATCTATATCTCTGATTAATTGCTTCATCTTCGTGTCGTAATCGTACTCCTGTAGAGGCAGGGATCTCTTCATCCTCCTAGTCCTAGAGACTGTCCTCCTGCGAACAATTGTCTTCTCAGTGTTTGCCGTAGACGCTCTAGATGATTTTGCAGACGCGGCCATCACATCGTGAATCTTCTGTGAAGTTCCTGAGTCGATACCGCAAATCTGAGCAATCTGTCCTGGAGAGAGTCCCTTGACGTCATCCCACTTTCTATCATCAGCTAATTTGTGAGCATACTCTTCTTCAATTCCTAGGTCCATTAACTTCTTCTTAGTCGCACTCTTAACTACCACTAGTTAGCACCCCCTAAGGCGTCATTGAGAACCTGATCAACGTCGAATGGGCTGCCCTTTCTACTTCGAGCGGGGTCAGTGCCGTCTTCACCATATTCGAATTGAATTATTCTGTTTGCAGTATTTCTCACTGATGTCATGTCGTCATTGGCAACTTTCAGATCATCCATTGCATTGATCAGACGACGTTGCATATACCCCGACTTACTGGTTCTAACCGCGGTATCGACAAGTGATTCTCTTCCTGAGACTGAAAGCATGAAGAATTCTGTTGGTTCTAATCCCCTCTTAAATGAGGATGAGACGAATCCCTTCTCCTTAGCTCCCTTAACCTTCCTGGGGAAATGTGAAAGGACTCTGTCCTGATATCCCCTCTCAAGTCTCTTCCCCCTAACCTTTGGCTGCCCTATTGAACCTGCCATCATTGCAAGATTGTCCATGGAACCCCTTGCACCGGATGTTGCCATGAGTACAGCAGAGTTATTATCTCCAAGAAGTGCTTTAGCCACGTTTCCAGTCTCCCCCTTCGCTTCATCCAGAATTGTCAGAATATTCTCTTCCAGTGTTTCGAGAGGGGTCCTCCCTGGCCGAGGATCGTACTTTCTTCCGTCTTTTCCGAATTTTTGGAGTTCAGAATCTACCTTGGCACTGGCCTCGGAGTTAATTCGATCAATTTCGACTTTGGCCTCCGGAGGTAGGTCCTCGTCATCAATGCCTGTGGTGAAACCCATTGCAGTACAAATCGCTATGGTCATTTTTGTCATTTTATTGATGAAGTCTCCACCTAGATCAGTTCCGTGCGTCTGGACTACGGCATCTAATAAGCGACCGTCTTCTGCGCCTATTCCTCTTTTGTCAATGGACCCAGAAACATCTCCCTGAGATACCTGTACGTCTTCACCGGCTCTATTTTTGAAATTTAGACTGAAGCCGTCTTTGACCAAAAGACTGAAAATTTCATTTCCGAGGAACCCTTCCTTGCCGTCCCTTTCTACAACATCGGGCAAGTCTCCTTCCCAACCTATTGAGCTTAGAACATCCATAGCGGCCTGTGTTGGCAAGAATGCTTCTCCATGGGTCAGAAGATAAGCACCAGTGATGTGATCGTGGATGCCACCAATTACGCTGCCCCCATAACGGGGGGAGATTATATGTTCTTGTACCCTCATCAATATCCTCGCCTCAGCTCTTGCTTCTTCGCTCTGAATTACGTGTAGATTCATTTCATCGCCATCAAAATCAGCATTGTATGGGGTGCAATCTGCCAAGTTAAATCTGAAAGTCTTTCCTTCCATAACTCTGATTTCATGGACCAACATGGACATCCTATGCAGAGAAGGCTGTCTGTTGAAAATTGCAACGTCTCCATCTATTAGGTGTCTTTCTACGACCACACCCGGACGGGGATTGCCGTCTCTATCGTATGTGCTGAGTCTATCTTCGGTTTCGGTTGGGTAAACATTTCCATGCTCATCTTCTACTTCCGGACTACCACAGTGAGGGCATTTTACCTCCAAGTATTCGGGAAGATATTCTTCTGGATTCTCCACCTCCCACTTCCATCTGTGATGGATTACTGCGTCGGGATCGTCCTCAGGCAGGGGTTTTCCTACTGCGTCCTCACCCCTAAGATTAGAGAGGGTAGATTCTAGATTAACGCTCCACTCAGGTACTAACTCGTCTGTGATTGGGTCTCTCCGCATCTGTTCCTTCAGTACAAGTCCCGGAAGGAAGTTTGGAGCAGGAAGAACCTCGTTGAGGTCCGGCCTGTAACCCATGTAAGGTTCTTCTTCACTACCAGAGTGACAATCAGGATTAAGGCACCTAAATCCTGCCCATATGAACTTGGTTCGATCTGTAATTCTAACTCTAAATCTATCCCCTCTAATTATGTAATTTACTCCAGGGTGTACATCTGGGCCTCGGAGTATCATCTGTCTAAGTTGTTCTCTGTTCCTACTTGTTGCCCTTATTGGTACTGTCAACTCTTTTGCCGTTTTGACGGGGACTCCGACCTCGTTAATTCCTAAATTTGGATCGGGACTGATAACGGTTCGGGCACAGAAATTGACTCTCTTTCCTGAAAGATTACTTCGGAATCTGCCCTCTTTACCCTTCAATCTCTGTGAAAGCGTCTTCAATGGCCTTCCAGATCTATGCCTTGCCGGAGGAATACCGCTTGTCTGATTGTCAAAGTATGTCGTACAATGATACTGCAAAAGTTCCCAAAGATCCTCTACGATTAGTTGGGGCGCCCCAGAGTCCCTATTCTCTCTTAGTCTCTGGTTTATTCTTAGGACGTCTACTAATTTATGTGTAAGATCATCTTCAGACCTATCTCCGCTTTCAAGTGTAATTGATGGCCTAACAGTTATTGGTGGAACTGGCAATACCTTCATTATAGTCCACTCTGGTCTGCTAACGTCTTTCTCCATACCTACGAAAATGAGATGTTCATCTGGAATCTTCTCCAGCCACTCACGGATATCTCGTGCGTTGAGTTTGTGTTCACCCTTATCGGCCTTTTTCTCCTTAAAGGTTGTAGGCTTATCAAGAATTATTTTCCCTTGCTCCGCTCCACAGTGCATGCAAATTGCTCTCTTTGCACCAGCACAAATATTCTCAATGTCCTTGATAATCTTCTTGAATTCTCGGCCCCCGACGCCATGTTTGAGTATTATGTCGTTAACTCTGTCTCTGTAGTAATCCTGCTCAGATTTTTCTGGGTCTGTCGGATGAGTCTCCGGAGCATCCAATAAAAGTGCTTTACTGCATGAATTACAAGTTGTTTTCAAACATGTTTTGATTAGACCTGTGAAACCAATGTGCATCACAGGCAGTTCCAGAGCGATGTGGCCGAAGTGACTTGGGCACTCTTCGTGCTTATTTCCACACGTCTCGCACCTAATTCCTGGATCGATAACACCCATCTTTGGGTCCATCAAACCTTGCTTGAATGCATGTCCATCGTCCTTGTAAGTATCTGCAGTCTTTACCTCAACAGAAGACATTTTCCTAATCTCGTTCGGATCCATCAGTGTGAATCTAATGGAGTCGATTCTTTTTGGAATCTTGGCAGCATCTCTCGTACTCATCTTCTATCCTCCAGTTCTAATCTCATAGCAACACCTAAGCTTTTCATCTCGTCAAGTAGTAGCTTGAAGGCGTAGGATGTCTGGACAGTATGGACGTCTGAACGATCACCACAAACAGGACAAATGGTAGTCCTCCTCTTCCAGTCATAGTATGCAATATGTCCACACCTTGGGGTATTGCAGACCATTAGATTCCACCCATCGGATTCATCCAATAGCCTATCTTTAATCACCATTGAAGCTCCATGCGAAATAAGACAGTCCCTCTCCATTTCACCGAATCTTAGGCCTCCTTGTCTTGCACGGCCCTCTGTTGGCTGCCTCGTCAGAATCTGTACCCTTCCTCGACTTCGGGCATGGAGTTTGCTGCTTACTAAGTGATGAAGCCTCTGATAATATATTACGCCGACGAATGTATCGACCGGGAAGCTTTCACCCGTCTCGCCATTTATCATAGATTCTCTGCCTGTATGTCTAAGGCCGTTTCTGAGGAGTCCGGAACGGAGTGACTCTTCCTTTTCTCCGGTGAAGGCAGTTCCATCGATTCTTCTTCCCTCCATGGAACCTACCTTCCCCCCAATCATCTCCAACACATGCGCGACAGTCATCCTGGATGGAATTGCGTGGGGATTAATCAGCAAGTCAGGAATCACACCGTCGACGGTGAAAGGCATATCCTCCTGATCAACTAGTCTCCCAATGATTCCCTTTTGCCCGTGTCTACTAGCGAACTTATCGCCCAACTCTGGGATTTTGTTTGTCCTTAGAGTAATTCTGACTAATCTCCCAGAGTCCAAAGATTCGGTTACGTAAACATTGTCTACCCAACCTTTCTCTCCGTGCCTTACCTGCATAGATGATTCTCTTCTCTCTTGGGCCTGCAAAAATGCCCCATGAGCTTCTTCGAGAAATCTTGGTGGGCTAGTCTTACCGACCAGGATGGACCTGCCGCCCTCTTCGCTAGTAAGCTCTTGTTCAGGAACTGGAAGACCGTCCCTTTCTAGGTGAGAGTAAGAATCCCACGACTTTAGACCCTTTATTTCATCCAAGCCTGTTCCTGGGACTTCGATCCTTTCCTCCTGACCACCAGGAAATCGCTTATTTTCGGCATTGTATGTCCTAATGAATGCTGACCTCCCAAGAGACCTCTCCACCGAGGCCCTGTTCATTATTACAGCATCTTGCATATTGTAACCATGATGACTGACTATAGCTACAACAAAATTCTGTCCTCCTGGTCTCTGATCGAAGTTGGTTGACTGCATTGCTCTAGTTCCTACAATTGACCTCTGAGGATAGTGCATTACATGCGCTCTGGTATCTGGCCTCAATCGGAAATTCGCACTAGCCACTCCAAGGCTCTGTTTCACCATTGCAGTACCACCGGTCACCCTAGGGGTAGAGTTGTGTTCTGGGTAAGGAACAAGAGATGCACAGACTCCGAGTATTAGTTGTGGGTCTATTTCTACATGGGTATAGATCAGTACGGTACCGTCCTTCTTTTCCTTTCTCTTCAAAGAGTCAAGATTCTCTTGGTAATAGTTCAATGGAATCTTGAATTTCTCTGTATTTGAGCTTCCATTGGGCATCTTTACTTCAACTTTCACTTCGGCATGAGATATTTCATGATCACCAAGATTTGTCCATTCTACCATTGATGGATTAATTGGTCTCTTGTGCTTTGGAGAGAGGGCCGGTAAATCGAACGGCCTAGGCGCGATCAGAAGATCTTCTTCTTCTTCGGCATCCACCCACTCAACTACTCCGCCCGATACAAGATCCGAGAATGTTATGTCACCCGAGTTGAGTCCTTCAAGATGCATTTTAGTTAACTGGAGGCTTCCTTGATCAATTATCAACAGAGGACGGAGCATACGACCTCGATCGGTGTTGATGTATACATCCTTATTTTCAACATCATGCCTGATACTGACCTCAGGTCTTATTCTTCCTGATCGGCGTCTTCGCTTGAATTGGCTGACTAATTTGTGTGGTCTTTTATGTAAGCCAAATATATCTCCGTTAACATGTATCCTGGAGCCATCCGCCCAACCGTCGGGATTATCGTTAACTCCAGCTTCTTTAAGGAGCTCCTTGACATCGTTTTCGTTTACTTCTTCGGAGACGTCGATCATCTGAGCGCCATTTTTGACTAGTCCACAATTCTGCCCCTCGGGGGTTTCATTCGGGCATAACCTGCCCCATTGAGTAGGATGGAGGTCTCGTGCCTCGAAATGAGGCTGACTTCTGACAAGAGGGCTCGTAACTCTCCTAAGGTGGGACAACGCAGAGAGGTATGTTGTTCGATCGAGCAACTGACTTACGCCTGATCTTCCACCTACCCAATTTCCCGTAGCAAGAGCATGCATTATCTTAGTAGTTAGAACGTCAGGCCTCAAGCAAGAAGATATTCGTAACTCTCTCTTCCTGTTGTGATGCCTTTCTAATTGATATTTCAAGTCCCTTGCAAGTTGTTGGAGACTGACCCTGAATAGATCCTCAACTAGGTCTCCAGCTAACCTAACTCGCTTGTTCGCATAGTGATCTTTATCGTTAGGATCTTTGTCTTTGATGGCCATTTCTAGTACTTGCCTAGCAATCCTTCCGAGGAATATCGCCTTTTTCTCTCTGTTCTCAATGGTAGATCCAAGATGGGGTAACAACTCATTATCTAGTAGATTCTGAATTCTTGACTCACGGTATTCCTTCTGCTGTCCGGCTGCGAATTTCTTTTCCAACCATGCTAGTGCCTCTTCTGAGGTGTCCACCCCATATTCCTCGTTGTCTCTTAAATCATTCAGATTTGCTACAGTGAATTTCATGGCCTCGGGGGGGCCAGCTATGGAAGCGAAAATTTCTCTATCATTCTCAATCCCTAGAGACCTCATCAGGAGAACTAACGGAACTGGAGTAGTTCCTGCGCTAGGAATTTTGACCATTAGCATTCCATCCCTCCTTTTTTCGACGTTGAGGGGTTTCCTTACGCCGTCTTTCTGAGAGAAGATTTTCGCAACTTGAGTTTCGTGTGCATACTTCTTGTTCTTCTCCACAGTAACGCGGTTAGGAGCGAGATCTTCCATTGAAATTAATACCCTTTCTGTTCCATTGATTATGAAATATCCACCCGGATCAAGAGGATCCTCGCCAGATTTTCTTAGAAGTCTCTTGTATCTATCAGAATCCTCAGAAGAGGTTTCGGGAGAAAGCCTTCTATTCTCATCTATGTGATTTTGATTAAGATTACACCTTCCAGATCTGACCATAATTGGTAGATTTCCAATGTGGACACTAGTTTCTTCCTGGAAACCCATCTCAGAACCTGGTGAAGGCGGTAAATCATCACGATAAATTTTGAAGTCTAGAAACACAGGTGAAAAATACGTTAGCTTCCTTAGCCTGCACTCGAGAGGGGTTGCAGGGTGCTCTGCTCCATTGGCTTCTTTTATTAGGGGCCTTCCCAATCTAAGATTCTTCAACCTTACAATAATTTCCTTGTCTAGAAGATCCAGCTTCACTAATCCGCCTTCATCATCATCAATCTGGTCGTCTGTTCCTATTCTTATGTTTCGAACGATGTTTTCCATTCTACTCTGCTTTCCATCGCCCACTGGTATGCAATCATCATAAGAAGCAAGCTGGTGATTAACCAGACTCCTTTGCTTGAAGTAACTCTCTACTATTTCTTTCATTTTTTTCACCACTAAACCACTAAATTATGCACTCTCAACAATCAGTCTGTATGCAACAGACTTTCCTGCAGATCTACTGTAACGTTCGATTTTGACGACTCTATTGGCCAACCAACCGGCAGGCAACTCATCATTCTCTAATTCTTCCATTTCTTTTATTGATTGAATAGCTGGATCGGTAATCAGAATCTTGGGGAGTAGTTCCTTGGCCAATCTGTTCGTACCAAATGCGTCATCGGTTCTTAGACCCCAAGGCTCGAGAACCTCCGACTCCGAATCTATTGGTACTAGTTCATGATGGGGCACTAGAATGTGATTGAGTACGTTGAATCTGTAATCGCCGGTAGGAATGTCCTCATCGAGCAATGTCTTTCTTGAGATAGTGATTCGATTGCTCTTACTTCTTTTTCTAGAGCCAACATGTTCACTAATGACCTGCATTATGTGTTCTAGTTCTGAACCGCCTTCCTCTACTCCAACCTTTTTTGCCACTTGTTCTCTAGACATTCTCTTTATCGCGTCCAAGTTCGCATCATCGGCCAACTTGTGGGCGTGATCCTCGGGTATCCCGAGCTCGATAAGTCTCTTTTTTGTTGAGCTCTTTACTGCCATTTTCTTTCCCCCTAAGCCCGGAAAAGCATGAGCCTGAATAGCTGTCAGGCGGGCCTGAGGGGATTCGAACCCCCGGCCACCGGGTTAAAAGCCCGGCGCTCTACCTGACTAAGCTACAGGCCCATGGCTGATGCTGGG
>MDSZ01030808.1_pt1 | contig 22660 bp, 24 predicted proteins | sample 811201 | NCBI WGS metagenome assembly MDSZ01 (sample SAMN05326647, study PRJNA326480) | marine metagenome | isolation source: seawater | place: Indian Ocean: North | collected 2010 | reverse complement strand
TGTGGAAGCGCAGTAATGCGTGCAGCTGACCAGTACTAATAGCTCAATTGGCTTGATTTATGCACTGAAAAAAATTTAGTTAAAGGTATAAGATAATTTGAATTATTTATGAAACTCAATTTAAAGAAATATTCAAAAATTGTTGAACTAGCTAAAAAAAATAAATTTAATAGTTTTGAAATTTTTACAAACTATGGTCTGTTATCAGGTGATAGAAATTTATTTAAAACACTCAAAATATTTGAGTTAGTTTTTAAAACTAAAAACATTAAAGGTGATATAATTGAACTTGGGATACATAAAGGAAACACAAGTTTATTAATCAAGAAAATACTAGATATTTATCAAATAAAAAAAAAACTTTATCTATTAGATCACTTCAAAGGGTTAATCCACTACACTAAAAATGATCCAAAAGTTTCTAAGAAATTTAGGAATAAATTTAAATCTCCAAAAAAATTAATACAAGATTTTTTAAAATTTTTTGATTTTAAAAATGTAGTATTTATCGATCAAGATGCCACAAAATTAAATCTTAATTCATTTAAAAAAAAAAAATTTTGTCTTGCTTACTTTGATATGGATTTATACGAGCCAACACTCAATGCATTAAAAAGCATTGATAATAGTATTGTTAAAGGAGGCATTATAGTTTTTGATGAGGGAAATAAAAAAGTATGGGATGGAGAGAAGAAAGCAATAAAGGATTTTTTAAAAATAAATAAAAAATATAAATATTTTTCAATTGACAAAAGCAGACAGCCTGACGTTTATTTAAAAAAAATAAAGTAGATACTTATTTAAAAAAATTTGAAATCACTTTTGCTAGATAATCTAATCTTTTTCCAGTGTATATTCCTAAAAAAGGATTATAATTAGAACGAGTTTTAAGTTGAGGCAATCTTGTAACAAAAAAATTATTTATATATATTTTTTTTTTGAATTCATTTTCGGATTTTTTTTTTGCATCAATATAGGATCTTAAGTATTTATATTTTTGTGACTCATCAATAAAGATTGTTGATGGGTAAAAGATTTTTATGTTTTTTTTATATTTTGTAGCAATAAGATAAATTTTTTTAGGAATATTTAAATATGTATCTAAATAATTTTGATAGATTTTTTTGTTATTTCCATTAATTATTTTTGGTGAAAAAAAATAGAAAATAAAATCTGGTTTAATTTTTTTTAAATTGGTTTCTAAAGATTTTATAGTAAGATTTTTCGAAGACAGTAAAGTTATTTTACAAAATTTTTTAAGATTAGATTTGAATAAGAAGTTTCCTAAATCACTATTTTTTCCATAAATAATTATTTTTTTATTTTTAATTGATTTAATTATTTTTTTATTTTTTATTAAATTTTTAGAAACTTGATTTTTATATGGATGAAGTTTTAGTGCGGTAACCTCAGCTATCAAATTTTTGTAACAATAATTAATTATTGATACATTCTTATTTATTTTTCTTTTTTTTAAAATTCTAGAACTAAATATTTTTTCAGTGTTTTTAAATTTAATTTGCTGTATTAAGGAATTTTGGCCTGGTAAGATGTTTCCTATATATCTAGAAATAAAAATTAGCCCATTAATTATTTCTTTTTCATTTAATATTGATTTAGTGTGAAGAAATTTTTTGTGGATTTCAATTTTATTGTCATATATGCCCCTAACTAAAATATGATTTTTTTTTGAATATATTTTAAATTCCTCATCAATATTTATAAAATTTTTGAAATATATTTCTAAAAAACTTAACTTATTTTTAAGAAATTTTTTTTGTTGAAGGGCTTTTATTACAATATTAGCACCATGAACAATTGGTTTTTTTATAAAAAATTTTTTGGCATGTTCTATATCAACATGAATTTTATTTTTATCACCAGATTTTTTAGAAAATTTTTTGTTATCCTCAATATTTAATTTCATTAGATAATTAAGAATTTGTTTTCTTTTTTAATACTTTTATGCAGTTTTTTGTAAAGATAATCACAAGTTACGCTATAGCATTCAAATTTTCCAAAGTATTTTTTAATAAAATTTTTTTTATTAATTAACTTATTGATATTTTTTTCTTTCAATGAATAGTCAATTTTTTTTTTACCAACGTTATATTTATAGTTTACTAATTTTTTTTTCTTAAGATTAACCACATGGCCTTTAAATTTCTTAATATACCTATAGGGTACTTTTAACAGGTATTCTATATAATGAATAAAAGTTATCCTATCAGTTGAACAACAAAAACAAATAATCTTGAAATTCTTTTTTTTTAATATGTTAAAAATGCTATCTTCACCAAAAGCTTCTGTATTAATTCTTTTATTATTATATTCAATTAATTGCCCAAAAATTATATGACTAAAAACGGGATCTAAACTTCTTTTTTTCCAATTTTTTTTTAATAAATAATTACTAAAAAAACCAACTTCACTTGGCGATGATTTAACATTAAAATTTTTTTGTTTTGTAAATTGATAATTATAAGTAGGTACAATAATTACACCTTTATCACCAATGTATTTTTTAAGAAAATCTAGAAATATCTTACAACCATTTTCCTTATTAGAATTAGTGTATTGTAACAAACCAGCAATATTTGAATGTAAAAAAATTTTGTCATCTTTTTTAATTTTTAAGTTCTTAAAAAGGATATTAAGTTTATTATTTAAATTTTTTTGTGACAATTTTCAAAATTTCTTTAAATGAATTAAGTTTATTAAACTCTTGAGGACTAAATTTTATCTTAAATTTTTTTTCACATTCTAAAAGAATATTAAAATTAGCTAAAGAATCCCAACTTACAAAATCATAAATTTTACTGGTTTCCTTTACATTTTTTTTAGTTTGCTTTTTTATAATTAGCTTAATTTCTTTAATTAAAAAGTTTTTTGACTTCATTTGGGATTTCATTCTCAATTATTCTATAAGTAAGATTATTTTTTTGTTTCTTTTTTGGTGAAAAGAATTTTTTGTCTAAAAATTTTGGTATAAGGTGATTATTTAGTATTGTCTTATTATAATTAATAAACATTTCTTTTTTTGGATGACTATTTGCTATTTTTAATAATACATAATCTTCTACATATCTACTTAAAACTCTACAACTTAACACGAAATCAATTATTGTATATTTGTTTTTTTCTAATTTTAAAATGTAAGCTCCAATAATTCCATGATTGCCAAATTTATCAGAAAAATCAAAAAGTTTAATTTTATATTTCTTATCTCTAATTATTTTATTTAATTCCTTTGAGTTATATCTATTTAATCCAAAGTTAAATTGATTTGTTTTATTAAATAATTGTAGAGCCCTATTAAAATTTTTTTCATTAATAGAAATAAATTCAACTTTCTGTTTTAAATTTGAAAAAAATTTCAAATCATCTAATTTATTTTTTTCTTTTAAGGTCTCAAAATTTGATTTAATTTTATATTGTTTATACTTTTTTAAGTCTTCTTTTAATAAAATTAATTTTTTCAGCCTGTCTTCATTGCTAATAAATTCAAGTGATTGCACTGGATTTTCTGTATGAAAAACGTTTATTTTTTTAATTTTTTTTTTTACTCTTTCTATTTCAACAACGTTATCGTCTATGAAAAGTGTATCAGCTGCACGTAAATCTAGTTCGTTTAATGTCTTTGAAATATTCATTTCTTTAGGATCCCAATTTATTTTTGGTGAAATAAAATCATTTTTTTGCAAAATCATTCCTCTATTTTTCATTGCTTCCCAAACCTTTTTTTCTGTGTTTTTAGAAGATATTGAAAGCACAAATCCTTTTGACTTTAAAATCTTTAATTTTTTTTGAAAATCTTTATATGCATCACCAATACCATCAGTTCCATAAGCTATTCCATGATATTTTCTTTCATCAAGAACACCCCCCCACAATGTATTGTCACAATCTAATACAATAAGTTTATACGGTTTTACTTTTGTTAATTTCACGTTCTTAAATAATATTTTTGAAAAGTAACTTATGAAAGTTAAATCGAAAGGGAATTTTAATAAATACAAATTTCTATAATTTACAAATTTTTTAGATGATTGAGTTATGTTTTGAATAAATACGTTTTGGTTTTTAGTTTGGTATAAAGAAATTAATTTTTTATTAAGCAAAATTCCGTTTTTAGAAGATATTGGTTCTGTTTCTGATAAATTAATAAATAGATATATAAAAAATACATTATTTTTTGTTTTGGAAAATTTTATAGAAGATATTTTGTTTAAAGTTTCTTCGATATTTTTTTCATCAAGATAAACTAAAATGTGTTGATATCTAAACATATTAATTTTTCTTTTATTACTTAAATTTAGATAAAAATTGTTATAGTTTTGATCTATGTTGACCAAATTTTTAATTTTATTCCAATTTAAATTACTGTGTAGTAAATTGATATTTGATGAAAGAAAATGCTCCATTTTATAATATTAATTTTTTAATTTTGAATAATTTATACCAGTTAATTAAAAAATTTCTTTGATATCATTTTTACCATCAGAATAAATTAAAAAATTCACTAAATATCTTTATAATATAAAAGCCTCAATTAATTTTTAACTTGTATTTTCTTTAATAATTTTAAGAAATATTAAATCATCAGTTATTTTATATAGGTCCCAGGCCGGTATATCAATTTGATTTGCGATATCAAGTAGAGTATTCTCTCCATCGCATAGACTAATAAAATCCTTCATAAGTTTTACATTTTTTTTACTCTTTGTAGTCGATAAGGTAGGATATAATCCTCTTTTGCTCATATGTGGTTCTCCAAGAATTTTTACTTTAAGTTTTTTATTTTTTTCTATCAACTCTAAGGCCTTTCTAATTGCCCAATAACCTCCATTTAATCCCTCAGGTGTTACCACATCTATTAGATTATCATGTGAAGTATGATATTCTGGGTATTCACCATATTTAGTTCTAAGTATCGAGGCCACAGGTAGATCAATTCCAGGTGCACAATATTGGCGCTCATCGCTGCCTCTTTCAAACCATGTATATTTAATAAAGTTTTTATCAGTCCATTTTAATACATGTTTTGCAACACTATCGCTTAATGTTTTTCCATTCCTCGAGGGAATGTAAGAATAAGCCCTATTGTCTCCAACACAAGACACGTTAAAACCAGCTATAATATTTTTTTTCATTTTTTTGTAGTTTGCGCTGAGATAAGTGATAGAGCCAATTGTTTCAGGAACAAAAATAATTCTATAAGTAAATTTTCTGTTTTTTAAACTCATTATCCATTTAGCCAAAAAGGTAACTACAGAAGGCCCAGATAGTTCATTATTTGCCATTGAGGGATGACAAATATAAGTGCTTAAAAAAACCTCTTTTTTGGTGATACCAGGAATAACGAGCTCTCCATAATTTAGTTCACCATTGAAAAGTTTACTATCAATTTTAATTTTGTATTTTCCCTCTTTGAGATTATTCAACTCATTATGTGAAATACAAAATCCCCATCTTTTTTTATAGTAGCTTGTGATATAAGGAATAGCATTTGGTTTTTTTGGTAAAGAATAAAGATATTTTTTAAGTTCTTTAAGACTCATTTCACCATTAAAAGGAATACTATAACCCACAAGATGTAAATTATTTTTTTTAAAGTCACAAATTTTTTTTCCACTAGGTGAAATAATATAAGCTTCTTTAACTAACCATTCTTTTGGCACTGTCCAATCAAATACCTTAGTTCCTGATTTTATAGAGTGGATAGTGATTTTTGGTAAATGTTTTTTTATTTTTAATAAAGTTTCTCTAAGACCTTCGCCCGTGAGACTCCTATTTAAGGGCCAAAGTTGAGTTGCAAAATCATGTATTTCTTTTCCAATCACAAAATAAATAAATTAGATTATATCATTAACTTTATAATTTTTTTTAGCAAAAAAATTTCTATTGTTTATGTCAGTTGATTTTTTTTTAAATGGTCTTAAAGTTTTTGTATTCTTTTGATTAATAATTTCTCCGTAGGAAATAAATTTAGCTGCATATATGCTTCTCCTGTTATTTAAAAATGTTTTTTTTTCTGAATAAAAAATGTTGTTTCTTTTTTTTCCAATTGTTTCATATGCTTCTTTTATTTGTTTTACATAGTTTGCGAAATCTTTAGGGTTTAAAGCAACTTTGTGGTCAATAAAATTAGAATAATTATTTGATAAAGTTATATGTTTTTCAAAGATTCTTACCCCCATACCTAAAGATACAAGTGCTGGTAAATTTGATCTACAGTGATCGGAAAGTCCAACTTGTAAACCAAAAAGTTTTTTAAGATGTTTTATTGTTATAATATTAGAGTCTTTTAATTCTGTTGGATATGAAGCTATACAATGTAAAATTGAAAATTTATCAGTCAAAAAACTTTTATTTTTTATTTGAGTTATAAATTGAATTGTTTTTTTTAAATCATTTATGTTTGACATTCCTGTGGATAGGATTACCGGCTTATGTGATTTTAAAACATTTTCAATAAGTTTAAAATAATTATTATCTCCAGATGCAATCTTTAACACATCACAAATTTTACATAAAAAGTTTGCACTTTCTAAATCAAGAGGGGTTGAAATAAATTTCATATTTTTCTTTTTTGTGTATGTTTTGAGCTTAATAAAATTAGAGTAAGATAATTCAAATTTTTTTAATCGATCATATCTTTCTGGCTGTGTTTTACTTATGTAATTTTCAACTTTGAATGTTTGAAATTTGACAGCATCTGCACCTGAATTTTTTGCTTTATCAATTAATTTTATTGCGGCGCTTAAGGAACCTTCATGGTTGTTACCTATTTCCGCAATTATAAAAGGCTTTTTGAAGTTAAGTTTCATTTTAATTTTTATAATACCAGCTTAAAGTTTTTTTAATATTTTCTTCAAAGTTTTTATCTTTTATGAAGTAATCGGGTTTTTTAATTATTGATTTTGTTTTAGTAAATTTTTCATCTAATGGGTGCTTAATATTTTGTGTAGAAATTTTTTCATCAATATTTTTTTCGAATATCTTTATTAATTGATTGATTGAATAATTATTTTTATTTCCAATATTAATTATTTTCTTATTTTTTGAAATTTTTTTTAAACATATATCTTTTATTATTTTACATAAATCATCTACGAAAATATAGTTTCTTTTTTGTTTACCATTACCATGAATTAAGAAAGTTTTTCTTTGTATTATTGATTTGCAAATTTGATGAATTACACTTGACTTATGGTGCGAATACTTGCCGTAAATGTTGGGAATTCTTATTGTGATTATTTTGTCTTTGGCCAAATATGCATTTGAGAATTGTTCAATAATCTTTTTACAGCCTGAGTAAATTGAAAAACTATCCTCATCCAATGTTGCATAAGATGAAATTAGAACTATTTTTTTAAAATTTTTTTCATTTTTTAAAATATTTAAAATACTTATTAAATTATCATAGATTGCCTTTTCTGGATTTTTATCACAATCAATGATTCCGGATAAAGCTACAAAATGAATAACATATTTAAATTTTTTATTTTTAAAAAAGTTATTTACTTTTTTTTTATCATTCAAATCAATTTTTGAGAAATTTTTAATTTTCTTGTATGGATTTTTTAATCTATCTAATGACCAATAACTTTTCTTAGTTTTTTCTAACAATGATAAAAAATTAGAACCAATAAAACCCGATGAACCAGTTATTAGAAAATCTTTATACATTTTTAAAAAATAATTATCCTTAAAAGAGTTAAATATTTTTTTATAAAATTTGTAGACATAGATTTATTATGTTTTCGATAATGATAACATGGTTTATTTATATTTTTAATTTTTAAATTTTTTATTTGACTTATTTTTGACCAAAAGTAAACGTCATCTTTATAATATAAATTTTCATTATAGCCTCCAATTACTTTCCAGAGTTTTTTTCTATAAAGATTGCCACTTCCAATAGGGTGTTTAAAAAACCTTAAAAAATTTTTTTTTACTTTTTGTTTTGATCGATATTTAGATTTTTCATCAAAAATAATCAAGTCTCCAAAAATAAAATCATATTTACTAGTATATTTTAAAAAAAATTTTATAAAATTACTATTTATATAATCATCAGCGTCTACTTTAAATATCCAAGTTCCTTTAGCTTTATTAATTGCATAATTAAGTGTCTTGGATAAATTAAAAAATTTAACTTTAAAGATTCTAATTTTTGGTATTTTAGAATATTTTTTTGTTATCATATCCTGGCTACCATCAGTACTAGCATCGTCAATAATGATTATTTCTTTTACAAGTCTTGATTTATTTTTTTTAACACTTTCAACACATTCTTCTAGGAAATTGATGTAATTATGATTTACTATTATAATTGATATCATTTTTTGTTTTATTTAACTTTATTAAGCTTTATTAGCTTAAATACAATTAAATATTTGAATAAAGTATATTTTAAATTATGTTAATTATCTTTTTATGAAAAATATAATTATTTTAGGTGGTGATGGATATTTAGGATGGCCTACTGCAATGCACTTTGCTTCTGATAAAGATAATAAAGTGATTATAGTTGACAATTTTATTAAAAGAAAAATTGAGAGTGAATTTGGTGTTTCTCCTTTAATAAATGTTCCTGATATGTTTGAAAGATGTAATAATTGGAACAAAAATAACAAGAATCATATAATTGCAAAGAACGGCGATCTCTTAAATTATAGATTCTTAGATGGTTTGCTTAATGAATACAAACCCGAAGCAATTATTCATTATGCAGAACAACCTTCGGCACCATATTCGATGGCAACTAGGGAGAAAGCAGTTTTTACGCAAACTAATAATGTAATTGGAAATCTTAACTTATTATTCGCGATTAAAAAAAATTGTCCTAATACTCATCTAATTAAACTGGGTACATTAGGCGAATATGGCACTCCAAATATTGATATTGAAGAAGGCTGGCTAGAATTAGAACACAACGGAAGAAAAGACAGAGTATTATTTCCAAAAAAACCAGGCAGTTTTTATCATTTATCAAAAGTACATGATAGCGCAAATATAGAATTTGTTTGTAGAATTTGGGGATTAAAATGTACTGATTTGAATCAAGGTGTAGTTTATGGAATTTATACAAATGAAACTAAAAAAGATTTAGATAAAATTGGAACCTCTTTTCACTATGATGGAATTTTTGGAACAATTATAAATAGATTTATAACACAGCTAGTATGTAATAAAGTTATTACAGTTTATGGAAATGGTTCTCAAAAAAGAGGATTTATAAATATAATTGATACAATAAAATGTATAGAAATTGCTTTTAAAAACCCACCAGTGCTTGGAGAATTTAGGGTCTTTAATCAGTTTACAGAGTCTCTGTCTTTAAATGAAATGGCAGAAAAAATTTTTAAAGTGGGAAAAAAATTGGGATATTCACCAATAATTAAAAATATAAAAAATCCAAGGGTGGAGGAAGAGAACCACTATTACAATCCAAAAAATACATCGTTATTTAATCTTGGATTAACACCAATAAAATTTGATGAAAAAATAATTGAAGAGACTATTTTATTGGTTCAAAAGTATAAGGGCAATATAAGAGATGAGATTTTTGAGGCAAAAATTAAATGGAGGGAAAACTAAGAATTATTTTGGCTATTTTTCAAATTTTTTTTTCTAAAAACAAATATTATCCCTTAGCAATATGCTTACACAAAAAGATATAAAAAAAAAGTTTATTTGTGTTGTTGAAGCTCGCATGGGGTCTAAAAGATTACCTAAGAAATCATTATTGAATTTAGATAGAAAAAATAAATTGATCGATTTTGTTATTAAAAATGTACAAAGTTCGAAATATTTTAATGATAAAAATATTTATATATTAACCTCAGAATCAAAAAACAATAAATCTCTTATAAAACATATAAAAAAAAACTATTCTGTCCAAGTTATAATTGGATCAGAAAACAATGTTTTTAGTAGGTATAAAAAATTTAAAAATAAGGGAAACTTACCAATCTTAAGACTCACAGGAGATAATCCATTAATAGATCCGTATTTAATTGATAAATTTGTAGAAATTTTTATTAAAAAAAAACCTCATTATATGACAACAAGAGCAATGGAACATTCAGAAAATTGGAAAATTCAAAGTTCATTTCCTAAAGGAATATCGTTAGAAGCATTTTATTCAAAAAAATTATTTGTTAAAGAAAATTCATTTGATAAAAAAAATGAGGAATTTCCTACATGGTTTTTTTTTAATAAAAAAATAAAAGCAAAAATAAGGAAATTTTACTCATTTGAAAAATACAAAATGTTGAATAGTAGTTTATCATTTACTATAGACAAAAAAAAAGACTATTATAGATTAAAAAAATTTATTAGAGAGAATAGATGTTCTCCAGGTAAAAATAATCTTTGGAATTTATATGAGCATTCTTAATAAAATTTAAACTTATAATTCAAAAAATCACATGAAAGAGATTATCTTTTTAGTTTATCGAAAATTGTTGCCAAAAATTTTAAGGAAAAAAATAAGGTATCTATATTTTTTAAAATTTAGATATTTTTTTGATCCACCTTTTATAAATGCTGCAGTTGGAAATAGAATGGATGAATATATTGAAGCATATAAAAAAGATTTGAATAAAATAAATCAAGGAAATATAAATTTTTCACCTAACGTTGAATACAATTTAGATTTTTTACATCAGTCATTTAATAAGTTTGGAGTAAGAAGCAACAATATTATTAGTAATTGGTGGTCAGGTTTTGTTAAACTTTCTTGTTTAGGCGATGAAAAAAAATTTGATCAATTAAATAAATCATTAATAGATCAAATTAAAAATTCTAATTTCGATTCACTCGAATATTGGGAAATAATGAATATCTCAGTATTCTCATCCGGATTAGGTTTGATTGATTTGGGATACCATTTACGAAAAAAAGCGATTAAAGTTGCGTTAAATTATCCCTCAGTTCTTGATAAATATAAGAGTTGGAAACTAAAAGCCAAGTTATCAGCTTTATTAGAGAATTTAAATTATAATGAATTTGATCAACTGTTACCATTATTAAAAAAAAGATCAAAAAAATTTTATTTTGGATTTTACAAAAAAATTAAAAAACGATGGGCAGAAGAACATTTTCAACTTAATTATTTAAGAAGACTTATTGAAATTAACAAATTATCAGTCAATAAAGACTTAAATGATTTAGATAATTTGGTTGATTTGAAATTTAGAAAATTAATTGAAGGTAAAAAAATTGCAATTGTGGGACCTGTAGAAAGTGATCAAAAAAATGGCCGTGAGATTGATAGTCACGAAATTGTTATACGTTTTAATCAATTAAAAAAAAATGGTGCTGGAAATCCAATAATTAAAGGTTCTAAATGTGATATAACTTACTTAAGTGGTGGAAGAGCAGAATTTTTAAAAAAAAATGGTGCTAAAGGCTGGTCTTCAAATGTACCATGGATAATTTGCAAAGAGATTTCAGGTTTAAGCAGTATCGTTGAAAAGTTTAGATCTGATGGAACAGACTTAAAATCCCTAAATTTTAGAGCACTTAAATTAGTTGATTTGGCAGTTTTCAAAGGGAATTTATTATTTGTGCCTCTTGTAGTTCTTGATATCCTTAGATTTGCACCTGCAAAAATATCTATATTTCATGTTGATTTGTACTTAACTGGAAAAAAAAATGAAGAATACAGTGCTAATTTACCGTCTGGATATGAAAGGATGGTTCCAATATTTATCAGTAAAAATCACGATATAATCTCACAATATTTAATTTTAGAGCAATTTTGGAAAAAAGGCTTAATTACAGGAGATAAACGTTTCGATGAGATAATGAAAATGGGTGAAGAAAAATATAACAATGAGTATCAAAAAATTTATCGAAAAAAAATAATGCAAATTGGAATTAAAAATTATATTTTGGATTATCAAAAATTTTATAGTGAATTAATTAAAATACGAAATAGTAAATAGATTTTCAAGTATTTATTAAACTTAAAAATATGAATTCAAAAAAAGTAATCGCAATAATACCAGCAAGATCTGGTTCCAAATCTATAAAAGATAAAAATATCAAAAAAATTGAAAATAAACATTTAATAGGATTGTCTATAGAAACATGTTTAAAATCTAAGCATATTTCAAAAATTTTTGTTTCTACTGACTCAAAAAAATACGCCGCTATAGCAAAAAAGTATGGACCAGTCGAAATAATATTTAGACCAAAAAAAATTAGTAAAGATTTTTCAACAGATTTTGAAATGATAAAACATGCAATAGAAAATATTAATGATGAATATGAGTTTATTGCCCACATTAGACCAACAACACCTTTGAGGAAAATTGAGGATGTTGACTTGGCAATCAAAACTTTTATAAAGTCTAAATACCATTCATTAAGATCAGTGCATGAGATGCCAGAAACATCCTACAAAACTTTTGAGGCACATATGGGAAGACTTAAAACACTTAAAAACTTAAAATATTCTATTGATAGTCTCAACTCTCCAAGACAAAAGTTTAAAAAAACATTCAAAGCTAATGGTTTAATAGATATATATAGGAGAAGGTTTATCATAAAAAATAATCTTCTTTTTGGCAAAAATGTAAAAGCCTTTTTAACGCCTTATTATCATGAAATAGACAATCAGGAGGATTTTGATTATTTAAAATATTTATACGATAAATGAAAAAAAAAAATTTTAATATAGCCAAAAAATTACCAGCTCGTGGTACAGCTAATTTAATAAATAGACTTAAAAAGGTTGAGTCAAGATCAATGCAAGGGCAACTACCCATTGCATGGAAGAATGCAAAAGACTTTTATATTTATGATTTGGCAGGTAATAAATTCATTGATTTTACTTCTACAATTTTTGTAACTAACACAGGTCACTCAAATCAAAGAGTTAAGAAATATATAAAAAAAACTTTAGATAATAATTTATTGCATACTTACGCATATATTCATGAGATTAGAGTTAAATATATTGAAAAACTTGTAAAATTTGCCGGCAAAGGTTTTGATAAAGCTTTTTTAATGTCATCAGGAACAGAAGCAACAGAGGCTGCTTTCAAACTTATGAGAATGTATGGACAAAAGAAAAAAAAAAAAAATTTAGGAATTATTTGTTTTGAAGGAAATTGGCATGGAAGAACTTTGGCCGCTCAAATGATGAGCGGTAATCAAAAACAAAAAAAATGGATAGGCTATAAAGATAGAAATATACATCATTTGCCATTTCCATATCCGTGGAAAGTGTCTTTAAAGAATTATGAAAAATTTTTATTAGACTCTCTTAAGAAGCTAGAAAAAAAAATTAAACTAAAAAAAGATATTTGTGGAGTTATGATTGAAACATTTCAGGGTTGGGGAGCTCTTTTTTATCCAAAAAAGTATATACAAAAATTAAGTCAAATATGTAAAAAGAATGATATCTTAATTACATTTGATGAAATGCAAGCTGGATTTTCAAGAACAGGAAAAAATTTTGGTTTCCAACATTATAACATAATTCCAGACTTAATTTGCTGTGGTAAAGCTATGGGTGGCGGAGTCCCTCTTTCGGGAGTAATTGGCAAAAAAGAAATAATGGATCTGCCTGAAATTGGAAATATGAGTAGCACAAATTCTGCAAATCCTATTTCATGCAGTGCAGGACTTGCCGTGTTAGAGGAAATTAAAAAAAGGAATTTGACCAAAAATTCTGAGATAAAGGGCAATATTTTACATAAAGAATTAAATAAAATTTCTAAACTAAAAAAACATTTATTTAAAGTTTATGGAAAAGGACTCATTGCTGCATTAGTTTTTGAAAAAAAGATACCAAAAATAGAAATTAAATTAAGACACTTGGTAGAAAAATGCATGGAGGATGGATTGTTACTAGTTTACACTGGTAGAGAGTCAGTTAAACTTGGACCACCACTCACTATAACAAAAAAAGCAATTAAAACGTCTATAGGCATTATTAACAAGAACATAAATTTGATTTTTGATGAATAAAATAAGACATACGGGTTTAGTCACTAATAATTTAAAAAGATCATTATTTTTTTGGAATAAAATTTTGAAATTTAAAATAAAAAAAAGAGCATTAGAGAAAGGCGATTTAATTGATAGAATAATGGAGTACAATAATTCAAAAGTTGAAACAATTAAACTTTCAGATACATCGGGTATGATTTTGGAGATACTTAATTTCAAAAATGCTCCGAAACAAAAAAAAAACTTAATTAAACCATATTCAAATGGCTTCACTCATATTTCGTTGACAGTAAAAGATATCAACAAAATTTATAAAAGATTAAAGAATATACGCATAAAGTTTAACTCTGAGCCAACAAAGTCAAAAGATGGTAAAGTGATGATGACATATTGCAAAACTCCTGAAGGAGCATATTTGGAATTAGTTGAAGAACTTAAAAAAATATGAAAATCAATTATGGAATTATGCAGGGAAGACTTTCTCCTTTAATTGGAAAAAAAATTCAAGCTTTTCCAGCTAAACATTGGAAACAAGAGTTTAAAGACATAAAAAAAATAGATCTAAATTTAATTGAATGGACTTTGGATTATAAAAATCTTAATAAAAACCCATTACTCACTTTACATGGAAAAAAAGAGATCAGGACATTATGTAAAAAATATTCAATAAATATTCACTCAGTAACATGTGATTGTTTTATGGAAAAACCATTTTGGAAAATTAAAAATAATAAAACAATTTTGAATTATTTAAAAAAAATAATTTTTTCTTCAGGTGAATTAAATATAAAGTATATTATTATTCCTCTTGTAGATAAAGGCTCAATAAATAATTTAAAACAAGAAAAAAAATTAATTTCAATTTGTAAAGAATATACAAAATTTCTTCAAATCAATAATACGAACATAATTTTTGAGTCTGATTTTGAGCCTAAAATTTTGGCTATATTTATCAAAAAATTTAAATCAAAACATTTTGGTATTAATTATGATACTGGTAACAGTGCATCATTAGACTATGATATAAATAATGAATTTTTTAATTATGGAAAATTTATTAGAAATATTCATATTAAAGATAGAGAAAAATTTGGAAAAACAGTTAGATTGGGAAAAGGAAATGCAAATTTTAAAAAACTTTTTCAAAACCTAAAAAAAATTAAATATAAAGGTAATTTGATCATGCAAACAGCAAGATCTTTAAAAAATAATCATTTAGAAGAATTAAGAATTAACCTAAAGTATATAAGAGAAGTTCAAAATGAAATCTAAAACTATTTTTGTAAGTGCATCATCTTCTGGAATAGGTTTTTCCCTAGCAAAAAGATATTTAGAAAAAAATTACAAAGTAATAATTAATGGTAAAAATAAAAACAAACTTATTAAAGCATCAAAAAAATTGAATAAATGTGATTATATCTTGGGAGACATGACAAATATTAAAGTAATAAAAAAAGTTTTAAATATAATTAAAAAAAAATATAAAAGTATTGATGTTTTAATAGCAAATTTAGGTAACAGCGATTTTAAAAAAAATAATAAAGATTTTAATCATTCTTTAAAATATAATTTATTATCTACTATAAATTTAGTAGAAAACGCAAAAAAAATTTTAAAATTTAAAAGCAAAATAATTTGCATTTCTTCTATTTGTGGATCAGAAATAATTAAAGGTGCTCCAATAGGTTACTCTGTATCTAAAGCTGCATTAAATTTTTACATAAAGTCAATTTCTAGAGAACTTGCAAAGGATGGCATTTCTATCAATGGAATTTTACCAGGAAACATAATGTTCAAGGGATCAATATGGGAAAAAAAAATGAAAAGAAATAGAATTAAAACAAAAAAATATATAAGGGAAAATGTTCCTACCAATTCATTTGGTAATCTTGATGATATATTTAATGTTTGTTATATGATAAGCGAAAGTTCTGGTTATGTTAGTGGTAGTTTGTTCAAAATTGACGGTGGTCAAACATTAAGTGTTTAAATTATTATGGTAAAATCTAAATATTTAGAGACAATCTATGATGAAAAACAAAAACCGTTTTCCGAATATCCGAAACAATTAATTGAATATTTAATTAAAAAAGCTGGCTTATTTGAAAATCAGAAAATTATTGAATTAGGGTGCGGTAGAGGAGATTTTATTATTGAATTTAAAAAAAAAGGCCTTAAAGCTTATGGAGTAGATATATCTGATTATTCACAAAAATTTTTTCCCGATTTAAATTTTAAAAAAGTAGATTTTGAAAATGAAAAAACTCCGTTTGCTAATGAAACTTTTGATGTAGTTTATTCCAAATCCTTTATAGAACATTTTTACTATCCTGAAAAAATTTTTGAAGAAGCTCATAGAATTTTAAAGCCTGGTGGAAAAATTATCACTCTTACTCCAGAATGGAAGTATATTTATAAATCATTCTATGAAGATTTTACTCATAGAGTTCCATTTACAAAAGAGTCTCTCAAATCAATACATGAAATTACTAATTTTAAGAATTTACATATTAAAAGTTTTAAACAACTACCAATTTTATTTAATGATAACTTTCAATCAAAATTATTTGATTTTTTATCTTTCTTGACCAGAATATCTGTTCCAGATTATTTTAGAATGAGAAATAAATGGATAAGATTTTCTAAAGAGATAATGTTATTGTCAATTGCAGAGAAATAATGATCCTAAATAATTGTTCGACCACCATCAGCTACAACGACAGAACCTGTCATATAAGAAGATGACTCACTAGATAGAAACAAAATTAAATCATTGAACTCATTTTTCTTTGCCATACGACCCATTGGTATTACCTGATTTATCTTTTTTAAAAATTTTTTATCTTGATTATTAAACATACCTCCAGGAGCAATAGCATTACATCTAATATTTTTTTTTGCCCAATATGAAGCTGTGTATTTTGTTAGACCTATTATTCCATGTTTTACGACAGAGTATGTAACAGGTTTTACAAATTTTTCTTTACTATACAAATCTTGATTTGGGGCAATTATACCTAGATCAGAAGCTACATTTAATATCTTTCCACCTTTATTTTTTGCCATATAAGATCCAAATATTTTAGTACAAAGATAAGCCCCTTTAAGACCTACATTTAAATCTTTTTCCCACAAATCATCAGAAAAACTTTCAAGTTTTAAATTATTTTTAGACTTTCTGTCTGGTTTATAGTCGATAGCAGCATTGTTGATTAAAATATCTGGCTTAATATTTTTCGTTTTAAAAAAATTAAGTATCCTATAAATCTGTTCGCTTTTAGTGATATCAGTTTTAAAAAAATTAATACGATTGTTTGATTTAAAAATTCTTAAGTCTAATATAAATACCTTAGACCCTTGGTTTAAAAAAGCCTTTGAAATTTGTTTACCAATAAAACCATTTCCACCAGTAATAATTACATTTTTATTTTTTAAATCTTTAAATTTATTTGTCATTAATTTATTCCTTTTTTATATTATTGTGTTAAAAGATAAACTCAAAAATGAAAAAACCATACCTAATTGCTGAAATTGGAATAAATCACAATGGTGATTTAGAAATTGCAAAAAAATTGATAGATATATCTAAAAGCTCAGGTTTTGATGCTGTAAAATTTCAAAAAAGAGATATTAATACAGTTTATTCGAAAGAAATTTTGGATACCCTGAGAGAAAGTCCATGGGGAAAAACAACAAGAGAACAAAAAAATGGACTAGAGTTTAATGAAAAAGAATATGATGAAATAAACAATTATTGCAGCAATGTTGATATTGATTGGTTTGCATCAGCTTGGGATATAAAAAGTCTTAATTTTCTAAAAAAATACAATTTAAAATACAACAAAATTGCATCAGCAATGATTGTTGATAAAAACTTTTTAAGTGCAGTGGCTGAGGAGAACAAACATACATTTATTTCAACAGGCATGTCTTCAAAAAAGGACATTGATAATGCTGTCAATATATTTAGAGAAAAAAAATGTAGTTTTGAACTTATGCACTGTGTTTCCACTTATCCAATGAAACCTGAAGATGCTAATTTATGTACAATTGAAGATTTAAAAAAATTATATAAATGTGATGTCGGCTATAGTGGTCATGAAAATGGAGTTCTTGTCTCAATAGCTGCTCTTCAATTTGAAATCACATCTTTAGAGAGGCATGTAACACTTGATAGAGCAATGTACGGCTCAGATCAATCAGCATCCTTGGAACCTGATGGTATGAGATTTTTAACTGACTCAATTAAAAAATATATTTCTGCTATTGGCAAACCATCAGTAGGTAAGATTTTAGATGAAGAAAAACCTATTGCGAAAAAGTTGAGAGCGCATATAAAAAATTGAATATTATATTATATTTGAGACTCTAAATATTCACATAAAACCTGTCCAATAGTAATTTCTAAAACTTGAATAACAGAAGTAGTCTTTCCTGGTATCAATATTGGGTAATTTACAAATTTTTTTAGTCGTCCACCCTTATTACCACTAAAGCAGAATGTTTTTAACTTAAGTTTGTTAGCTACTTTAATTGCTTCAATGAGGTTACTACTATTTCCTGAAGTAGTAATTGCTAATGCAATATCATTTTTTTTACCAATAGCTTCAATCTGCCTAGAAAAAACACTTTTATAATCAAAATCATTACTTATCGATGTGATAATTGAGGTGTCAGTTGATAATGAAATTGCAGAGATTGGTTTTCTTTTTTTTTTATACTTTACTACTAATTCTGCGGCTAGATGCTGAGCATCAGACGCACTTCCACCATTTCCAAAAAAAATTATTTTATTACCATTTTTAATCGTTTTGTAAGCTTCATAACAAAGTCTATCAAAATTTTTTAATCTAGAATTAGAAATAAAATTTAAATTTTTTTTGATTTCTTTTATTTCATTATTTAAAAGATTTATTGGTATTTTTTTTTTCATATAAAATACAATATAAAAGAAGTAAGTTTTTAGCAAACCTTATATAAAGTTAATGTCTTTAAAAGTATTAAAAAATTTTTTTTTTACATTTTTCAATCTATTATGATTATCTTCGAAAGAATAGATTGTATGTTTCATGCTGTAATCATATAGAATATAACATTTTAACTTATCATTAAAAATTTTTGATAGAAATGGCGTTGTAGAAAAACTGCTAATAATTTTTTTAGTATTAAAGATTTTGATTATTAATTCTGCTGGAAGATTATTTAAAAAATTATCTTTTATTATTTTAATTTTAATTCCCTTTTTTTTTAATTCTATAATCAGATTATTTCTAAATTTTTTTTGCTCTATAAACCCAAATCCATTTTTTGGATGATCTTTAAAAATTACTAATTCATTTTTTTTTAATAAATTGATAATTTTTAAGACTGTTTCTCTACATTCGTAATTATTTTTTGAATATTCAAGTCCATCAACTAATATCATAGTTGAATTTTTTATATTTACATTTAATCTATTTTTTTTCTTTATATAGTCTTTTATTTCATCTAAAAGTTTAGAGAATATTTTTCTATTTATTATGATATTATTAATGAAATGATTGTTTAAACGAAATTTATTTTTAAACCGATTGCCAAAAACTGTTATGTAACCTTTGTATTTTATTGGAAAATAATTTGAAATATTGAAATTAAATAACAATCTAGATAAGTGATAAATAATTTTTTTGTTTAAAGTTATTGTTGATATGCTGGATAAAGAGTCTCTTATTTGTCCTATGCCATGCTCAATATAGAAAGTTGGAAAAATTTTCTTATAAATTTTATAAATAACAAAATTAAAATCGTCACCTCCGTCATAAATATTTTTAATATCAAATTTTTCTTTTTCGAAATTTAAATTTCTTACAAATTTATTCACATCAGTTGATCTTGCATATAAAAAACCTAAATAAGTTTTTTGTTTATAATATTTTCTTCTTCTGTAATTAATTACTCTAACTTCATTAAAATACTGTAGAAAAAATTCTTTAAAAAAAAAAATATTTTTTTTTGAAAAGTATTGTTTATTTAAGAAAAGAATCTTAAAATTTTTTGTTTTTTTTATTTTTACAAAACATGTAATTATTAAACATGATATAAATGTTCTAGGGTAAAACAATTCACAATTTATTTTTGTGTTCATTGAATAATTTTTATTCATATTATTAAAAAAGAAAAATAGAAATAGCTAAAATTATTTATTTTTGGACAATTATCTTTAAATTAAAAAAAATGAACATTTGTATCGTTTTTACTTGAATTATAACCATAATTATTGATTTTAATTATAAAACTTATATAAATGTTTTTAACTTTTACCTCTAAAACAATAAGTGATTTTAAAATTTTCAACAAAAATAACTAAAAATAAATTAAATAATCAAATGTTAAGTCATTATGTTAATTAAAACCTCTAAAATACTGAAATTAAAAATTTTATATCCTTCACCCTATAGAGACAAAAGAGGTACTTATTTTGAGAGTTTTAATAAAAAAAAATATAAAAAAAAATTAAATGTTAATTTTGTAGAAGATGATTTTTCAATAAATAAAAAAAATGTTTTTAAAGGAATTCATGGAGATAATAGAACTTGGAAATTAGTCTCTTGTGTTTATGGAAAAATAGATGCTTATATCGTTAATTGCGAAAAGAAATCAAAAAAATTTGGAAAATGGGAAAAATTTGTGCTGTCATCCAAAAAGTATAGACAAATTTTAATACCTCCAAATTTTGGCAATAGTTTTTATGTTAAAAGTGATTTTGCTGTTTATCATTATAAGCAAAGTAAGTATTATGAAGGCAAAAGCAAACAGTTTACTTATAAGTGGCACAATCCATTAATCAATCTCAAACTAAATAAAAAAAAAATAATTATCTCTAAAAGAGATAGATAATGATTATTTGAAATATGAGAGTAAGAAAAATTTTGATAGTAGAAAATTTTTCTCACCTTTGGCAGGTTCAAGGTGTAATTGATTTATTTTCACCAGATTATGAATGTGATGTTTTTATTTCTAAAAGACTTAATAAAACATATAAATTAAATAAAAAAATAATTTTATCTAGATTTGATATTACCTTATTGTTTGAAGCATTTTTGTTAGCAAAAAATTATGATTATATTTATTTAAATTCTTCACCAGAATATCCAGATTATCCAAAAAATTTTAAAAGTTTGATTATTTATATTCAACAAATGATTTCACTATTTTTATTTTCAATTTTTTATAGAGATAAACTAATCATCTATTTAAGAGGGGTTTATAGAATTTTACCTGAATTGCAGAAAAAAAATAAGTTTTTTTACTGGTTAAGAAAAAAAGTTTTTTTATTTTTTAAAAGATTTGCATTTGAGAATGATAATTTGGCAGACAAATTTAACAAATTAATAGCAAATAAATCAAAAAAAGAATATCTAATTACTACTATTTACACAAGATTTAATTATTCTAATAAAATTGAAAAAAAGACCAGCGGAGATAATGACAAACTTTGTATAGGCATTTTAGGCTCTATTGATCCTATTAGAAAAGATTATGAAATTTTAGAAAACTTTGTAAATAAAAATAAAGATGAAATAAAACTTATTTTTTTGGGAAGATTTTTAGATAATCTTTCTGAGAAGGTGATAGATAAATTCAAAGAATGTGAGCTAATTTATAAAGATTTTTTAGATAGTACTGATTTTAAAAAACTAGGTAATGAATGTGATGTTTTGTTGTCATTGAATAAAGAGGAAAAGTATTATGGAGATTATAAAGGGACAGGATCATTTGGTGATGCAATACAATTACAAAAAAAATTAATAGCACCTCTATTTTCAGATAAAATTAAAGAATTTAAGGATTTTACATTATACTATAATCAAATAGAAGATTTAGAGAAATTACTAGAAAAATTTAAAAAGGAAAAAAGAACTGAAATCATAAATTTTGAAAAATTCAAAATTGAAAACTGTAGAAATAGGGTAATTTTTGATTTAAAACTTAATTAAATAATCAATGACTCAAATTTTAAAAAAATTCAATTTCGTAACTAAAAATCAAAATAACCACAATATTATTGTTAAAAACTGATATTTAGTTAAATTTTTGACATAAATTCTTGTAATAATTTAAACAATGCTGATAGTAAATAAAAAAAAAATTATTTTTTTTCATAATAAAAAAACAGCCGGTACATCAATCGAAGCAGCTCTATCAATCTTATGTGATGATACAGATTATATTTCATTTCATAGTAAAGAATTTGAGGAAGAAAAAAAAAAGATGAATCTTAGACTAAGTCAAAATAATTTAACCATTATACCTGAGCTCCAAACGTCAATTTATAATATTAAATATAATTTCATTCTGTTATTGAGAAAACTTTTTTCAGTTAAATCTGAGCATTATAAAAAGTTAAAGTTTATATTACCTATGATTGTTCTTAAGGAGAAAATTTACACTCATATAGATCCAATTCTTTTCAAAGAAAAAATTGACCATGTTAAGTATAACGAATATTTAAAACTAACAACTTACAGAAATTTTTCTGATCAATTTTACAGCATGTATAATCATAGAATGCAGTATAGCAAATTCATCTCTTATCAAAAATTTTGTGAAGAAAATTTAGATATTTTTTTTAATGAGGTAGTTAAATTTTATTCAAGAGATCTATATTTCTTGGATTATAAAGATATTAAATTGTCATTAAAAAATT
>MDSZ01100232.1_pt1 | contig 22675 bp, 23 predicted proteins | sample 811201 | NCBI WGS metagenome assembly MDSZ01 (sample SAMN05326647, study PRJNA326480) | marine metagenome | isolation source: seawater | place: Indian Ocean: North | collected 2010 | reverse complement strand
CGCGATTTTGATGACGCGGTTTATGCAGAACCTATTGACCACAACGGCTGGCGGTTGATGGTAGCGATTGCGGATGTGTCGCATTATGTAAGGCCTGGCTCGGCGCTTGATCTTGAAGCCCAGCTACGCGGTAATTCTGTTTATTTACCAGACCATGTTGTACCCATGTTACCCGAAGCGATCTCAAATGATTTATGTTCGCTTCGCCCGCATGAGGATCGCGCCGCCATGGTCGCCGATATGATCGTTGATCAAGACGGTCAAAGACAGTCATTCAAAATCCAGCGCGCTATCATCACATCGCATGCCAGACTGACATATGATCAAGTGCAGGGGGTTTATGATGGAACACTTGACGAGGCCGATTGCGCGGTGCCGCATGGCGTATTGCACAATTTGTTTGGGGCATGGCGGGCGCTGACGATTGACCGTGAAAAGCGCGCGCCATTGGCACTTAACGTAAAAGAACGCCGCGTCATCATGGCCGACAACAATACCCCGATCCGCATTGAGCCACGATCGCAGAATGAAGCTCAACGTTTGATTGAAGATTTTATGATCACGGCGAATGTGGCGGCGGCAGACCGATTAATTACCGCAAAAAAATTGTGCGTATTTCGGGTTCATGACACCCCAGATCCGAAAAAAGCCGCCAGTCTAAAAAAATTGGCTGAAGCCATCGGTGTACATTTCGCAGTTGGGCAGGTTTTGCGCCCCCACCATTTCAATCAAATTCTGCAAGCCGCAGACCGCACCGCCGACATGACCGCAATCAATGAAACGGTTTTACGCATGCAAGCAAAAGCTAATTATTCAATTGATAATATAGGTCATTTTGGCTTGGCATTGCGCAATTATGCTCATTTTACATCACCGATAAGGCGCTATGCTGATTTACTGGTGCATCGTGCATTAAATGATGCGGCTACAGAAAGCGGCCAGCCAAAAGATGGTCTCGGCAGCATTTTGCCTGATCAGATGGCCGAAATTTGCACGCATATTTCAGAAACTGAAGCCAATGCCGCGGCGGCCGAACGCCGAACAATTGACCGATTTGCCGCCGCCCTGTTCGAAACCCGACTAGGCGAAATCGTCGATGGCGTTATTGTTGCCATCACCAGTTTTGGTGCATTTGTTCGAATTGATGAGGGCGCGGCTGACGGGTTATTGCCTCTTCATGCCCTGCCCGATGATTTTTATGATTACCACGAGCCAACTAAACGTCTCGAAGGCCGTCATGCCCGATGGGTATTTGCCATAGGCGATGAGTTAAAAGTCAAAATCACCTGTGTGACCGCTGTTTCCGGTGGCATTTTGTTGGATTGGGTGGATGGTGGCAGAGTTGAAAAAAACCCAGCACAAAAGCAGGTAGCCTTACGTCAGCAGTCATCATCATTATCCTCTGGCAAAAAGAGAACAAAGCAACGATCAGGCAAATCAAAAAGACGCTAATGCACGCTTGACTTTCGGCGTGTTTTACCGCATTTTGCGCAAGAAATTTGCAATATGACCTTTGCTCCTGGTCTGCATTTGTCAAATGGCTTCAAGGAGGATGCTTCATGGCGAAGCCCGCGACCCTTCAAATTAAACTCGTAAGCACAGCCGACACCGGCTATTTCTACGTGACCAAAAAGAACCCACGCACCAAGCCTGAGAAGCTTGAACTGAAAAAATATGATCCGCGGGCGCGCAAGCATGTAATTTTCCGCGAAAGCAAAATTAAATAGGGCTCTGTCCCCGCCGAAAACCAGCCCTAGCCGTTGGCAATCATATAGCGAATATTTTTTAAGCATCGCCACGCCATCAACTTGATTTTTTTCTTTTTGATGAACAATTTGAAACTCCAGCAAGTGATTTTGGTGGACTCTTTCAACGCATCGCTGATCTTGTGCGACGATCCGCAAGCAAAACGGATGCTCGGGTCATCGAGGCAATCAATAGTTGCTTGTGGCCAATCATCACCGCCAAACAGTGCGCCAATTCTGGCAAACCGTATTGTAGAATCTGCATCGCAGGCAAGCCTTGGCCGCTCGGTTGAATGTATCGCACCAATGCAGGCATATGCTCTTAATGAGGCTTGCTTTGTTGCGGCGCAAACAATTGTGGTCGCCTGTCTGTTACATCTGGCTCAAAATGTGACTAGAAATTTCACATTTGGTCCGACATTATGCAGCGGCGGCAACCGCTTAGCTATTGCCTGAGGACATGTGCCAATCAGCTGGCCAATATTAAAAGAACTTGACAGCCAGGACTGCTCGTGAAGGTGGACCCAGTGTCTTGGGTCATTTCGTTCTACCAAAGAGGTGGGAGCCGACTACCTAACCTCGAGCGAGACCGAATTTGCGATCGAAGAAATCGCCAAAGACGCCAATCGAAATGACATTGTTGCTAAGAGCGTTTTACAGGTCTTGAACGATCGCGTTGGCTGAACCTCCGCCATGTTAATCAATGTTCTTGACCCAGTCATCATTTCGCTAGCTAGTAGCATAGCTAAACTGAACCGGCTTTATGTCAATGTATCTCGCAAGCGACCCGGCTATGCATCTAAAGGAAAATCAGCAACAGATCTTGTCTGGATTACAAAAAATGAGGACGCAAGTGAGCCAGCGAAGGTGTCCACGCAAAAATGGCAAGAAAAAACGACTTAGAAAATACATCTGAAGATCATTTCGTGGCGTTTAGCCTCACCAACAAAATTATTGATGGCAAACGGGAGCGTCGACCTTTTCGATCGTCACAAGGCCCGCAACAATACTAAATTCACCATAATTAATTTCATATCGCCTAACAACGCCATTCGGTTGGAGCCAGTACTGGATCTCATATTCGGGTTCAACTTCAATGGTTGACGGTTTAAAATATGCAATTTGAACTGGCCAGAAACCATCACCATCCAAAGCGCCTAAATCGACGTCGGATTTGCCCACCTGCCAGCCACCAATAACTGTGTTGGTGCTTAACAGGGCATTATCAGGTTCCGCGCCGGCAAATACAGATGCGGCCAAAATTTTCCCACCGTCGATGGCTTCGTTTATAATCGCGCGTATGTGCTGCATAGGAAAATAAGTATTTTTTGGCAAAGCAATATTACTTTGCCCATCTATGCTAAAGACAGCCTCACCGCCATTGGCATTAATTTCGGCATAACCTGCGAAATCTTTGTTACCCTGAAAGCTACTTTTTTCCGTGACATCAAAACTATATTGTTCTCCAGAATCTGACTCCCACGATTCAAAACGCGAGAGAATACGGTCGGTGCGCCCCTCACTATTGCCAAATTCAATCATGTAATCTTCAGAAGATCGCCACCCGTCACAATCTTTTTCAAGAACAAAAGCAGATCGTCCAGATACTGATTGCACAACGGCACTTTTATTGGTCTGCCCCATGCGCATTTCATAAAACGCACGATGCCCGGAAATATTTGCCGCATGAGCCGTAACGATTACGCCAGACGTCAGAGCAAACACCATCGATCCAAGGAAGTGTTTAACAAACGAATTCATGGATTACATGTAGTGTTGGATTCACAGCAAATCAATATGTTTACCTTGCTTCGCTGTGACTTTACCTTATACCAACAGGGAAAGTATTTGAGGAATTCAATGAAACTTCACGTCGACACGGCGCCTCAGGGGCGCGCCGACCCAAATAGTGTTAAAACCATCACCAACACCAGAGCCTTGCGCGAAATCGCAAAACAATTTCGATACGCCCCATTTCTCGCGGTTGACACAGAATTTATGCGTGAACGCACCTATTATCCGCAGCTTTGTCTGGTGCAAATTTGTGATGGCAAGACAGCTGTTGCAATCGACCCATTGGCAAAAGGGATTGACCTTAGTCCTCTTTGGGCGCTGATGCAAAATGAAGCCATTGTGAAGGTCTTTCATGCTGGCCAGCAGGATATGGAAATTTTCCTACATCAAATGGGGCATTTACCAACACCTATCTATGACACTCAGCTGGCTGCAATGGTATGCGGGCTTGGCGATCAGGTCGGCTATGACAAACTTGTTAAAGCCATGCTTGACTGTGATGTAGACAAAACATCACGCTTTACAGACTGGTCGAAGCGGCCACTAAGTGGCAGGCAAATTTGCTATGCGCTTGATGATGTGATTTACCTAGCACGGCTTTATCCGCTGATGAAAAGGCGGATTGCTGATGACGGCCGAACAGGTTGGCTAGATGAGGAATATACAAAATCAAATAACCCTGCAACCTATCTGACCGCGCCGCAGGATGCTTGGCGCCGATTGAAAATCCGCAATATGCGCGCGCCAGCATTGCGCCGTTTGATGCATTTAGCTGCATGGCGTGAGACTGAAGCACAGCAACGCAATCTGCCGCGCAACCGTATACTACGTGATGAAACATTAATTGATCTGGCTGGGAGTAACCCAAAAACTCTGAACGATTTTAGCGCCATTCGCAATTTTCCGGGAGGGAAAGATAGCAAACTGGCTCCTCCTATCAAAAAAGTATTGCAGAAAGTTGCCGCAATGCCTGATAGCGATTTACCAGAGCCGCTATCGCATGCTCATGTCAAAAAACCACCAGCTGCGATTATGGAAATGTTACGGGTTTTGCTAAAGCACGTCTCGGACGAAAAAAATATCGCGCCGCGCTTAATCGCCTCAACTGATGATCTTGAGCTGCTGGCACATGATGATAATGCACCAATTCGAGCGCTGACGGGCTGGCGGAAAGAGGTTTTCGGCTCTACCGCACTTAAGTTAAAGAATGGCAAAATTGCACTTGCAGTGAAACATGGTGAGATACGGCTGATTACAAACATTGACCCAGCTGATTGACAGAGTCGAGCTGACAACAGTTGCCTCCGAAAGCAGTAAAACAATTAGGTAAGAAAATAAGGCGGACCGTATTAAAAGGTACTATTGAAGCTACCCCCGTCAATCAGAATGTTCTGGCCAGTTAAATAACCCGAATGAGCACTGCACATCCATGCACAGGCAAATCCGAATTCATGTATTTCACCCAGACGCCTAGTCGGATTTCTTTTTTCCAGCATATCGCGTGCCGCTGCGAGACTTAAATTTTCTGTTTTCGCGGTATTGGCAATGATGTTTTCGATCCGATCAGTATTGTATTGACCAGGTAATAGGCCATTTACCGTGACGTTATGTTGTGCCACTTGGCGGGCCAATCCGCCACAAAATCCGGTCAACGCCGCCCTTGCCCCGTTTGACAGGCCAAGCGCGGGAATAGGCGATTTCACCGAACCGGAAGTGATATTCACAATCCGTCCAAATTTCTGGTCGATCATAGGATCAATCACCGCCTGAATTAGCGCAAAAGCTGTTAGCATATTTGCGTCCAATGCGGCGATCCATGTGTCGCGTGTCCAATCTCTGAAATCACCAGGTGGCGGGCCACCTGCATTATTTACAAGAATATCCACGCGACCAGCCGCATCTAGAATTTTTGCACGTCCATCTTCACTCGTTACATCACAGACAACTTCGGTAATTTCCACACCGTGTTTTTTGCGCAACTGGTTTGCAGATTCATGCAAACCATCAGCCCCGCGAGCACACATCACAAGGTTAACCCCAACCGCCGCGAGCGCATTTGCACAGCCAAATCCCAATCCTTTGCTAGATGCACATACAATGGCTTTTTTACCGGCGATACCAAAATCCAATCCAGACATAATTTTCTTTCTTTCTCTGTTTAAAAACAAATTTTTTGGCAAAGTGAAATACGGTAGATATAACATCTTGTTTTTAGTCAGGTGGAGCCGCCAGATCATGCAGAACATGCCGTGCTAAGCCAATCGATAAAGGCTTTTTATCGGCAATCGAGCGCAGATTTAGCGCCGTCGCGATTTTCTGAACAGCGTCAAACGAACGCTCCATCCGTCTTACCAAATAACGCAGCATTGCTGGCGGTGCTAAAAGCTGCCGGTCGGAAAAATATTTGTCAAGTAATGCATAAACCAGTGCGTCATCAGGCAAATCAATAGGCGCCATCGACACACTCCGCATGCGTGAACGTAAATCAGCAAGCTCCCAACGCATTTGCGCCACCGGTTGTTCAGACAACATCAAGAGTCCACCACACTCAACGTCACACCGGGCAAATAAATGAAATAACGTGTCTTCCTGCCAGTCGAAGGCATAATCAATTTTATCAATCACAACAAGCTGTACATCACCATCAGCTAAAATGGAGGCCAACTCAGCCGGGTGATCGCAAAAGCGTGCCCCGCACATTTCCTGCCAAATTGCCGCCAAATGCGATTTACCAGCTCCGGCTGGACCAACCAAATTCAAGCTGTGACCGGGTTTTGGCCAGTCAGGCCAGCGATTGATCCACGCCGCCGCTAGCTTGTTGCATGCCCCGATGATAAAGTCATCTCGCCCCTGTAACTTTGGGAACGGTATATCTAACGGCATTTGTTGCATCTTGCGTGTCATACCATCACCGGCGCTAGCTATTCACTGCCCAGCTGATTTTGCTATTACGGATATCATGTCACCTGTATCAACAATCATCAAATCATGTGATGCCAGCGCGTTTTGTAAAGCCTCTCTAGATCCAACCAGGGCTAGTAAGACGCTTCCGCCATTTGAGTCGAGAGTTCGGATAGTCACCTTTTTTATTACCGCAACTTGGCGCAATGCCTCCAAACGATCAGACCATTGTTTCACAGATGTTGCAGGTACATCGACAAGCAAATAACCTGCTTTACCGCTATTGATTAGATTTGCACTATGCCATGACCTCTCAATCCGTCCAAGAATGGTTTGCATGGTTACGTCCAGAGGTTTGTAATCGTTTTTGCTAAACACAATATCTGGCTGGCTTAAAATGGTTGTGATGGGTTGCCCAGTTTTGTCGAACAATCGCACTTCAACATCGACGATGCGTTTGCTCCCCTCGTAATCGAGAATGGCAGCGACAATCATAACCTGTTTCGCCTTAGCGATTCGGGCCGCGGCGGCCAGCTTGATCGGGTCACCAGCCAACAAATCAGCGCCGCGAAACCGTCGCTCATGCGCCAGGCTATGCGGCAACCGCCGCAAGCTGACAAGCCCTTGATAATTATCAACCGCATCATTCCAGCCAGCAATCCAGGCATTATTTTTCAACCATGCACTGGCGCCATCTGGGTCTTTCCAGACGGGAAGCAATAAAATAGGCGGGCTTTTTAACTCCGCCCATTGCAAGCCGGAATTTTGCATGGCCGCACGCATCCGCTCAGCATCAAAACAAAAATCCAGTCGCGCGATGTAGCGTTTTTCGAGACTCTTTTCCTCTTTAATATGCACAAAATCGGTGAAGGCGTCTGATGAGTGGGTCGCAGCAAATTCGTCTTGATCCTCATTTGATGCCAAAAGGCGGTTTAACACCTGATGAAAAGCTTTTTGCGCGGCAGAATTAACACCGATTTTTTGCGCTTCAGCCGCGGTGGCGGCAACTTTGTCGATCGCAATATCAGCGGCGCCGAAGACCGGTTCATCGCAACGGCTGGCGATTTTTGCGATTGCCGGGGTCGTAGCCGTCAGGCATATCATGGCCATGATCACACACCGATTTGCATGGCAAATTTTGCGAGAAATGAATTTTGCAAATTTATAAAAGATTAATGCTGGATGCATGCTGTCAAATGCCTATTATACTAACGCCAAAATCGTGTTAACCACCACACTGTTATATCACCACAATCGATTGAAACCAGCATGTCTAACCGACAAAAACATCTAAAACCCCTAAAATATAGCGATACTGGTGTCGATATTGATGCGGGTGATGCGCTGATAAGTGATATTGCACCCCATGCCAAACGTACAAGCCGTGCTGGCGCAGATCCCAAGCTTGGAGGTTTTGGTGGTTTGTTTGACCTGAAAGCGGCAAGTTTTACCGATCCAGTGCTGGTCGCCGCGACTGATGGTGTTGGAACCAAGCTTGAACTTGCAAAACAAACCGGCTTGCACCGTGGCATCGGTATTGATTTGGTCGCAATGTGTGCAAATGACATTCTAGCTCAAGGTGCAATGCCGCTGTTTTTTCTTGATTATTTTGCAACTGGAAAGCTGGATCGCGCCATGGTAACCGAGGTCATTGCGGGCATTGCCGATGGCTGTCTTTTGGCAGATTGCGCCTTGATTGGAGGTGAGACAGCTGAAATGCCTGGTATGTATCCGGCGGGCAGTTATGATCTTGCGGGGTTCTGTGTTGGCGCCGCAGAACGCGGCAGTTTACTCACACCCGGCCAGCCAAAGGCAGGTGACATAGCGATCGCCTTGCCATCATCAGGTTTGCATTCAAATGGATATTCCTTAGTCCGAAAAATTATCGAATTGTCCGGGGCCGCCCTTGACGCGCTCGCCCCTTTTGAAAGCAATGTAACCACATTGGGTGACGCCGTCATGACGCCAACCCGGATTTATCAGAAAGCTGGGGCCATCGCGCTGCAAACAGGTGGGATCAACGGCATTGTCCATGTCACCGGCGGCGGCTTAATGGAAAATCCGCCTCGCGTCTATAATGATGATTTAGCATTACATATCGATTGCGCGGCGCGTTCGTTGCCGCCAATTTTCGGCTGGTTGCGTGATCAAGGCGCAATGGAAATACAAGAACTAGCGCGCACATTTAATTGCGGTATTGGTTTGCTAATTTTTGTTGATAGCAAAAAGTCTGATGACGTTTTAGGCGCTTTGCAAAATGGCCCAGAGCCCTATGCATGGATAGCCGGAAAATTGACTAATCGTAACACTAACAGCGCTGTCGTGCTTGATCAGAGCGATAGCTGGATGGGGCTGTGATGCTTCAACTTGCCGTCCTCATTTCTGGCCGCGGTAGCAACATGATTAAACTTGCCGAAGCAATTGCAGCAGACCAGCTTAACGCACGTATCGCCATTGTAATCAGTAACCAGCATTGTGCGGGCATCACCCATGCGGCCGAATTGAGCATTCAAACAAAAGTTATTGAACGAAAAAATTATAAAACGCGGCATGACCATGATCAGGCCGTCCAAGATACCCTTTCATCATCATCTGTTGATTATGTATTTTTAGCCGGGTATATGGCCATTCTTGGCGCGGACTTCACAAATGCATTTGCTGGCAGATTGATAAATATTCATCCATCATTACTACCTGATTTTACGGGTCTCAACACCCATCAGCGCGCAATTGAAGCACAGGCAACACAGCATGGCGCCACGGTTCATCTAGTAACGGCGGAACTCGACGAAGGCCCAATCATTCTTCAAGCACAACTGTCAATCTTGCAAGAAGATGATGCAGATTGTCTGGCCGAGCGCGTTTTACAGCTTGAACACCGCCTTTACCCCTTCGTGTTGAAATGCCTGTGCGAGGGTCATCTAACGCTCTTTAAAGATAAGGTGAAATGGCACAATCGAGACCGCGCCCTGCAATCAGCGTCTTCAGGGACCCGTCAAGACCTGGCCAAAGCGCTGAAATGGCCATAGACCCGTTCGCAGCAAGTCAACCCTACACTTTAAAATGATTACGCTGATGAGTCGCAATGAAATGCCCTTTGTTTCGCTAAGTGATTTGTCAGTTGATTTGCGCAGTCATTTCGGTCATATATTTTGAAGGAGAAGTTGCACAGTATTTGAACACTCGAGCTGCATCAACGGAATTCAAAGGGGAGCGCTGAGAAATGGATACAAGTTCATTTGATAAGCAAGCCAAACAGCACCTAAAAGTTTATGAAAATGTGATGTTTGCCGCTAAAATCTGCATTGCCGGTGTCATTGCCACATTGGTTATCATGGCGGTTACGCTGGTTTAAAAACTACGACCATAGGCAGCAAGAAACGTGATTAACCTACTTTTTTGTTTTTTCCAAATGTAATGCAGTGAAAAATTCGTCAATTCTTATGATGTGATTTCACAGCCAGCAAAGAAATAGCTAATTTCAATGGCAGCATTTTCCAGGCTGTCTGACCCATGGACCGAATTTGCTTCGATAGATTCAGCAAACTCTTTACGAATTGTGCCATCAGCCGCATCAGCCGGGTTGGTTGCACCCATCACTTCACGATTCGTGGCAACAGCATTTTCACCCTCTAGCACCTGCAAAACTACTGGGCCAGATGTCATAAAGGCAACTAGATCATTATAAAATGATCGTTCTGCATGTACCGCGTAAAATTCCTTGGCCTCCGCTTCGGACAATTGTTTGCGTTTTTGTCCAACAATACGCAAACCAGCAGATTCGAGTCGGGCATTGATACGACCGGTCAGGTTGCGGCGTGTTGCATCGGGTTTAATGATTGAAAAGGTTCTTTCAATAGCCATTTTGCATTCCTTAATTTATGGGCACGGCCGACCTTGCGCCAACCCAGAGTAAAAACTAAAACTGAGCCGTGTTAATACGGTAAGCAGGCACTCATAGACAACCCCAAATCGCTTCAATCCAGAGAATATCCCACCAAAGTTGAAACACCATAATGCCTGTTTTCAGAATTTTGATCAGGCCTTTTTTTCCCAGCCGCAACCGGCGGTTTGAACAAAGTAAGCCAGTTCAGTTTCAGCCCGCGATTTCCATTTATGCCATTGTGACCGAGCCAGTTGTAACTGCGCATCTGATTTCCCATCAAAAACCACAAAACCCCGTTCAAAACCAGCCCAGTTATCAGGCTCTGCCCCATGTAAGAGCATTACATATCTTGCGTCTATCGGATTACTGGTCACATCACTACAAACCCACACCGACGCCAGCTCAGCCCCTGGTGCCGCGTCCAGACCATGCGGCAACCAGCTGTTTTGATCATGGCTCCATAACGCATTGTCAATCGCTGCCGCGGCTGGATTTGGGCAAAAAATAAGCATCTTTTTGCCCACAGCACACGCCTTTTTTACCAGCGTTAACACCGCATCATTCACACTGGCATCATTTAGCTGGTAAAACCCGATATGTAACATTTAATCCGTCACTTACTCTGCGTTACCGTCAGTCGCGACTTCGTCGCTATCGCAACTTACATCCTCCCAACTGTCAACCAACTTGTTCAAAAGCCTCACGCCATATCCAGTGCCGCCTTTTGGGACTGTTGCTGTAGCTTTATCCGACCAAGCTTTGCCAGCAATGTCTAGGTGTGCCCATGGTGTATTTTTGACAAATTTAGCCAAAAAACATGCTGCGGTAATGGCGCCACCATAGGGCCCCCCAATATTTTTCATATCGGCGATATGAGATTTTAACATTTTGTGATAAGCCGCCCCCATCGGCATATGCCAGACTGGCTCTGCAGCAAGTTCACCAGCTGCGCGCAATTGCGTGGCCAGCCCAAAACTATTTGTGAACATCCCTCCAAATTCCTTGCCCAATGACACGATAATCGCCCCGGTGAGCGTTGCTAGATTGACCATTACGCGTGGTTTAAAACGGGTTTCAGTGTAATGCAGGGCATCAGCCAAAACCAATCGACCCTCCGCATCAGTATTGATCACCTCTATGGTTTTGCCAGACATTGCTTTTACAACATCGCCCGGGCGCTGGGCATTACCATCGGGCATGTTTTCGACCAATCCAATAACTCCAACTACGTTTTTGTTGATTTTGCGACCGGCAAAGGCGGCCATCGCGCCCGTTACAGCCGCTGCGCCACCCATATCCCACTTCATATCTTCCATGCCTTTCGCCGGTTTCAGCGAGATACCACCAGTATCAAAAGTCACGCCCTTACCAACGAGTGCCAGCGGTGCTTCGTCCCCACCACCACGCCAATTCAACACAACAAGACGTGACTCCCTGCGGCTTCCCTGACCAACACCAAGCAAAGCGCCCATTCCCAATTTTTTCAAAGCGGTTTCATCGAAAATTTCAACCTCAAGGCCGAGACCTGTTAGTTGATCACACCGCGATGCAAATGACTCAGGAAACAATTCGTTTGACGGTTCAAATACCAAATCACGTGCCAAAAACACGCCATAGGCAAGGGCTTTACGGTCGACCATCAGCGGACTATCTGCCTGTAGTTCATTTCCCCCTACAATAAGCTGCACCTGCAAATCATCTGATTTATTGTCGGAAAAATATTTGTCAAAATGATAAGATGCCAGCTCTGCCCCAAAACAGATATCAGCCAGCACAGCGTCGTCAAGCTGATGCTTAGGCAGCCAGCCACGTTTTGCGTTGGTGTTTGCAAGGGCTGAAAACAATTGCCCACCGAGATTTTCGGCTGCTATACCGGGTTTCAACAACGCCCCAATACCAAACAACAAGTAACTTGTTCGATTGTGATACACAAGCGTGGTTTTACCAGTAGCACCAGTAAATTCTAGCGCCGCCATTGCATCGATAAGATAGGCGGCAACATCTTGATCAAGATCAGGGATAATTTGCCCCCCCTTACCAATCAGACAAATCGTAATGAAGTTTCCTTTTGGGGCATCTGCGGCAAAGCTAAGCTGTAGTTTTGTGGGCATGTCACTCTCTTTTTCTAGATCTTAAATTTAGCACGATTTACGGCCAGTAAATATGGCTGGTCACCCGACTGTCAATCTCTCTCAATATCACTAATGGTTTTGCTATACTTGGCAAGAATGTGGTAATGACGGAATAACAAAATAATGAGGACATTAATGCAGTTTATTCTGTATATTTTCAACCAGCTATTTCGAACCTGCATGGCTCTAATAATTGTACTGATCAGCATTATTTGGCTGTTTCAAAGCATTAGATTGCTCGAATTTGTGGTGGATAAGGGTGCCTCTGTGGGTGAATTCTTTGCAATGTCTTTTGCAGCCATGCCTCTGTGGCTAATGATCACCGTACCAATATCAGGGTTTATTGCTGTTAATTGGGTGTTTAGCCGTATTCTTGCTGATCGTGAACTCACCGTTATGCAAGCAATTGGGCTTAGCCCATTGCAACTTGCAACGGGCCCAATTGCACTAGGTATAGTTTTGTCTACATTTCTAACCGTAAACTCACTTTATATTCTTCCAAACTCATTTCAGATATACAAGAATCTACAGTTCAAACTGCGTCACAGTATTCCCACGGTTCTGCTGCGCGAGGGCGTGTTTATCGAAATTGTGAATGACTTAACGATGTTTATTGGCAAGAGAGGGGACAATAACGCCCTGCAGGATATATTTATTCATGACACGCGCACAAATGACCGGGTTATTACAATGACTGCCGAAACTGGCAAATTCGTCGATCGTGATGGTGTACCGACCCTGATATTGCAAAATGGGGAGCGCTATGAGGGCAAAAATGAAGGGCAAACGGGTGCCGTCCTGCTATTCAAAAGCTACTCTTTGTCCATTACACAAAAAAATGACCAACCTACCGAACGTCACTCGATTGATATGAATGAGGATAGTATCCGCAACTTACTGTCGCCTGAACTTGCCACCTCACCAAAATATTATCTCCAACGCCATGCCGAAGCCCATTATCGAATTGCTTCACCTGGGCTTGGCCTTGCCTTAACAATGTTAGCCGCCGCATTGATCCTTAGAGGGCAAATTCGACGAGATTTATGGTCGAGACGCGTTATGCTCAATGTAAGTGCCTGTGTGCTGGTTATTATTTGTGTAGTGATGACCCGTGGTTGGACTAGTAATCAGGCGGCATTCTGGCCCATGATTTATTTAAGTATTGCAATTCCAATTGGGTTTTCTGGCTGGCAACTTATAAGTCCAAAATTACCGGGATTGGGGGAGCAGACATGAGCCAATTTGCACCATTTGGGACACTGTTTCGTTATTTTGCTCTACGCTTTGCTGGCTGGGTATGTCTTTGCTTGTTTGGCCTCGTTTCAATCATCAGCCTGATCCAAACAATCGAGCTTGTGCGCCGGGTGAGCGTTTTGACACGTACCGTTCCAGATATAAATTATGTTGGCATAGCTGCGTTAAATATCCCGAATGTCATGAATATGATTTTACCTTTTGCCGTTTTGACTGGGGCCATATTGTGTTTTTCATCATGGAACCGTAGCAATGAATTTGTTGCAGTGCGGGGATTTGGACAATCAATCTGGGCCGCACTGGGTCCGGCATTATTTGCCAGTTTTATGGTTGGCATGGGATTTATCACTGTAATCAATCCAATTGGGACAGTCACATCACTTGCTTATGAGGCAAAAATGGCCGAAATTTTTGGTACCGACAAAAATGATCTGGCAGTATCGGAAAGTGGCATTTGGATCCGTGACAATCTGACGGACAGCCGGTTGATTTTCCACGGTGAAACATTGGACGCGGAAACTTCACGAATCCTGAGTCCGATCATTTATGAATTCAACAAAACGTCCAATTTACGTCGTGTTATAAAAGCCGAATCTAGCCAATTGACAAACACTGGATGGATTGTTGAGAGTGCTGTCAGTTGGCAAAGTAACGGTTCCGAAAAAATTCTCGGCACTATCATTTTACCAACAGGTCTTGGCGGTTTGAATTTACAGCGATCAAGTTTGTCACCCCGCGCTTTGTCTATTTTTCAATTGCCAAATTTCATACTATCACTCGAGCGTGCCGGCATACCTGCAACAGCCCACCGCCTCCATCTTTATCAACTATTGGCATTACCACTTATGATGATTGGCATCACCATGTTGGCAGCGCGAGTTACCTTGACAAACAGTTTACGTGGCAGTCGGTCTAGGCTTTTCCTCCGCGGAGTGATATTGGCAACGACTATTTTCATATTCACTTATTTTATGCAAGTCATGGGTGCATCTTTGCGCGTACCTACAATCGTCGCGGCGTGGACTCCCGCATTTACAGTCTTTTTGATCGGGGCAATCATTCTTGCGCGAGGTGACGAAGCGTGAATCAATCAATAGACCAAGCATATCCACGTCAATGCAGGGGTCGCAACAAGGATTTTTCTCGGTGATCTATCGACTTTTAATAAAGACATTCATTTCTAGCTTTTTGTTGATCAGCGCGATGGTTCAACCGTCATTTGCGGCTATTGAAATAGTTGCAAAAGTGAATGGCAAACCTATAACCAATTACGATTTGGATCAGCGGGTAAAGTTTCTCGTCGCTGTCACCAATATCAAAATAAATGGCAACAACAAACAGCGCATTGAAGCCGATGCCTTGCAGATGCTGATTGATGAAAAGCTGAAATTTGCCGCAGCAGAGGAAATTGACCCTAACATTGCTGCCCGGAGCCTTGCAATGGCGCGTGACCTAGTCGACAGCTCGTTTAAGCAAAATGGCAAAAACGGCTTTCAAGTTTTACGTGAACTGAAAATAGACTCCTCATCTGTCCAGCAAAAATTTGTGACTGATTTGGCGTGGGCCAGTCTCATTCAGTTAAAATTTGGCAGCAAATTAGGCGATGTTGATGCCAAAATTGACACCAAGCTTGCACGGATTTTGGAAGATGCAACAAAACCACAAATTCAGGTAAGTGAACTGGTTCTAGTACCCGAACCAAACCGTCCTTTGCAAGAAACTCGCAAGCTGGCTGATGAGATTGTTGCAGCTGTCAGCCAAGGCGCGAATTTCAATGCAATTGCCCAACAATATTCAGTGGCTGGCAGCTCCCAAAACGGCGGACGCCTGGGTTGGTTATCGACAAACCAACTGCCAGAAAATGTCAGCAACGCACTTGCCGAGGTAGAGATTGGCGCCGTAACACCACCGCTGCAGCAGAATGGAGCTATTTTACTGTTTCAAAAAACTGGTGAACGCAAAAATGGTCAGGCTGACCCTAGTCAGGATCGCATATGGTTAATCCGTGCCTTACTTCCACTGGCACCGGAGGCAGAAAACGCAGACCGGCTCGAAGCGGCAGCACGCTTAGAACGCGACACCAAGAGCATTTCAAACTGTCCAGATTTGCTGAAACTTCATGAAAGCTATGGATCCAATACGCAAGGACGTCTTGATAACATTATTATCGGCAGTTTAGCCCCGCAAATGCTAAATCTTGTGAATGAATTACAGCCCAATACTCCCAGTGCGCCACTGTCCTTTACCAGCGGGGTTGCGGTGTTCATGCTTTGTAAACGTGAAAAGGCAAAGATTAAACTGCCATCACGCAAAGATGTAGAGCGTAGCATTGTCGAAAAATTATTCGGATCACTTGGCGAACGCTATTTATTACGTTTGCGCCGCACTGCGGCGATTGAACGTCGCTGACATCATGTCATCCAGTCTTCCATTAATCGTGACCCCAGGTGAACCAGCTGGTATTGGCGCGGAAATCACCATCAAATCATGGCATGCTGGCCAGCGGGATATCTGCGTGATCGAGTCCCCAAATCGATTGACAGAGATCGCCGCCAAGCTTGGCATACCACTTTCCACTCGTACGATAACGCACCCCGACCAATTCACCGCCGGTGACGAGCATTTGCATGTAATCCCCATTGACTGGCCCGTTCCACCGGTTTTTGGATTGCCCAATTACAGAAATGGACCGATTGTTATAGACTCCATAACAACTGCGGCAGCATTTTGCCGTGGCGGTTCGGCCGCAGGTATGGTAACGAACCCCATCCAGAAAGCGACGCTATATGAGGCTGGTTTTTCTTATCCTGGCCACACTGAACTCCTTGCCAATCTGGCATCTGTTGAACGTGGCGGCCCAATTATGATGCTTGCTAATAGTGAGTTAAGGGTTGTGCCCTTGACGATACACATACCAATTCAAGATGTGCCAAACAGTATTTCAAAACAATCAATCGTTGCCGCAACACAGCTGCTTGATGCCAGTTTGAAACGGTTTTTTGGCCTTTCGACACCGCGAATTGCTATCACCGGTTTGAACCCGCACGCTGGTGAAAGCGGCAGTATTGGCCGCGAAGACCGCGACATAATCCAGCCAGCAATTACCGATTTGCAACAAAGTGGGCTCAAAGTCACTGGTCCCTATCCGGCAGATACATTATTTCATGAAGAAGCTCGGAAATCCTATGACGCGGTTATAGGAATGTACCATGATCAAGTTCTTATACCACTGAAAACATTAGATTTTTTTGGTGGTGTAAACATTACCCTGGGATTAGATTTTATCCGCACATCCCCCGATCATGGCACCGGCTTGGATATTGCCGGGTCCGGTATGGCGCGTCCAGACAGCCTTTTATTAGCAATCAACATGGCCCGTAAAATGGCTACCGCACCACCAACGGTCTCATCATGAACAATTCAGTAGATGGCGATCTGACAGCCAGTATAGACGGCCTGCCGCCATTGCGCCTGCTTGTTGAAAGCATGGATATGCGGACACGTAAATCACTTGGTCAGAATTTCCTATTCGATTTGAATTTGACTCGAAAAATTGCCCGCAGTGCCGGCTCGCTGTCAGGTACTACAATTGAGATTGGCCCAGGTCCTGGTGGACTGACACGAGCTTTGCTTCTTGAACGAGCGGCACATGTCATCGCGATTGAAAAAGATCGCCGTGCCCACGCGGTGTTATCATCGCTATTAGTGGCGGCCGGTGACCGCTTAACACTGATCGAGGCAGATGCGTTGACCAAACCAATTTGGGAACTTGGCACAACCCCGCGGCGGATTATTGCCAATCTCCCCTACAACATCGCTACAAAATTGCTGATACAATGGCTGAACCATGCCAGTTGTTTTGACTCAATGACCTTGATGTTTCAGCGCGAAGTTGCTGAACGCATCACCGCTCGCCCCGGCGAGGCTGCCTATGGACGTTTAAGCGTGCTAACCAGATGGCTTGCAGATGCCGAAATCTTATTTAATGTGCCCGCGTCAGCTTTTGTGCCGCCACCAAAAATTACCTCTTCCGTTGTCCAAATTGTTCCGCTGGCACACCCCCGCTACCCCTGTTCGCAACATGCCTTAGAATTTATCACACGCAAGGCATTCGGCCAGCGCCGCAAAATGATTGGAACTTCGTTAAAGAAAATCAATGGTGACCAATTATTGAAAAAAGCTGGCATTGTGCCTGCATCTCGGCCGCAAGAGATAGATACTGAAAGCTTTTGTAAATTAGCTAATTTGTATGAAACAGCGGGAGCGACCCAACTTTAATAGCCAGCACGCAATTTCTTCACAAAACTCGTTAGCCCCACCTGACGATCACGGCGCAACCTTTCAGCCTGTAAAATGGCTTTAACCTGTGCCACTGCAACATCAATATCGCGGTTCACCAGAATATAATCATATTCACGATAATGACTAATTTCATCGGCAGCTTTTGACATGCGTGCTGCCACCACATCCGCGCTGTCCTGTGCCCGCGATAGAAGCCGTTTTTCAAGGTCACGCGTCGACGGTGGCAAAATGAAAACTGAAACTAAATCTTCTTGGCTCGTATCAGCCAATTGCTGGGTGCCTTGCCAATCAATGTCAAACAACATGTCACGCCCCTCGGCAAGCGCATCCAGAACAGGTCCCGACGGGGTGCCATAATAACTACCAAACACTTTTGCATATTCCATGAGCGCACGATCATTGATCATAGTCTGAAAATCAGATGTCGTGACAAACTGGTAATCTTTACCTTCTACCTCGCCCGGGCGGCGTTGCCTCGTGGTCGCGGAAACTGAAAGTTCAAGCCCTGCGTCCTCAGCTAACAATCGTCTCGCAATCGTAGTTTTTCCAGCCCCGGAGGGTGACGATAACACAAACATTAAACCGCGTCTTACGCCCAATTCTTGGTTACCTGATCTTGTGACGTCACCGTACTGTTTCATGGTTTTGGTCCCTTTGAGTCTTGTGCTACGATAGTTCGAAATAATCTGACATTTTTATTGTGAACGTCTAGCGTTTTTGCAAATCGAAGCCCGCCGAAGCCATCTGACACAAAATACAGAAAATCGCTATCGGCTGGGTGCAACGCCGCCTCTATCGATCCAAAGCCGGGGTTGCAAATCGGCGTTTCTGGCAAGCCGCTAATCACATAGGTATTCCATGGAGTTTTGCGCTGCAAATCAGCTTTGCTGATTGGTCGATCTGTCTCATAATCAATTCCATAGCGCACGGTTGGATCCGATTGCAGGCGCATACCACGCTTCATCCGGTTGATCAATACTGCTGCAACCAGTCGCCTGTCAGCTTTAGTGGCAGCTTCCTTTTCGATAATAGACGCCATGATTAACGCATCATTAGGCGTCTTAAAGGGAAGATCAGCCTGTCTGCTGGCCCATAACTCTAAGAGGGTGATCTGCATTTTATCCTGCATGCGCAAAATCACATCAGCACGTTTGGTTGAATAGGTATAAAAATAAGTATCGGGAAATAAACTGCCCTCATCAACCACAGGCTCAATGGCACCGGTCAAATCGGGGAGGGCGTCGAGGGCGGCAATAATTTCGGCACTGGTTTGCCCTTCAACAATAGTCAGGCGACGTTGCAGACTTTTGCCTTCATGCAAAATGTTCATAATCTGGCGCAAGCTAGCGCCAGCTGGCAACAAAAATTCGCCAGCCTTTGGCACAAAATTATTGCCAGCTAGCATCCGCGCCGCATCATAATGATACATCTGATGTAAAACGCCAGCCCGTTGCAAGTCCCATCGAACCGCCGTGTGGCCGCTGCCAGGGCTGATAATGACAATACTATCGTCTGTATGTGGGCCGGACCGTCCAAGCGTTGAAGACACCCACAGCCAGCTTGCACCTGGCATAGAAACGACTAGCACCCAACAAAGAAACGCCGGCCGGGTCATCAACCGAGCGGCAAATCGAAACATCAGGTCACCTGGCCAACAATTAGAGATGCGTTGGTACCACCAAAGCCAAATGAATTTGACATCGCATTGCGCACTTGACGCTTGCGGCTTTTAAGCGGCACCAGATCAAACCTGGCCAAGTCATCTTCGGGGTCATTTAGATTTAGAGTTGGCGGCAATATCCCAGTTTCAACAGCTTTAATTGAATAGATGGTTTCAATCGCCCCTGCCGCGCCCAGTAGATGCCCGGTCGCACTTTTAGTTGATGAAATAGACACCGTGCCGATGTCATCACCGAGCAGACGTGCTACTGCCTTCGCCTCAATCACATCACCAAGTGGCGTTGAGGTGCCATGCGCGTTTACGTAGTCAATATCAGATGGCACCAAACCAGCACGTTTTATAGCGGCTTGCATGGCCCGTAAACCTCCATCACCATCATCAGCCGGGGCGGTAATATGATGGGCGTCACCAGACATACCATAACCCCTGACCTCGGCATAAATTTTTGCGCCTCGGGCTTTGGCATGTTCAAACTCTTCCAGTATCACGATACCAGCACCTTCACCCATCACAAACCCGTCACGCCCCTTGTCCCATGGCCGTGACGCAACCTCTGGTGCGTCATTGTAGTTTGTCGACAGCGCACGGGCAGCGGCAAATCCAGCCATGCCTATTCGGCATACAGCGGCTTCAGCACCGCCAGCTACCATCACATCTGCGTCATCAAGCGCCACCATCCGTGCCGCATCACCAATAGCATGCGCCCCGGTTGAACAAGCGGTGACAACGGCATGATTAGGACCGCGGAAACCATAGCGAATAGAAACGTGGCCGGAAATCAAATTAATTAAAGCCGACGGGATAAAAAATGGACTAATGCGGCGCGGCCCTTTTTCATTCATAAGCTGGTCGGTAAAAACTATCGACTCAAGCCCACCAATGCCAGATCCGATCATCACACCGGTACGATTTTGTGACTCCCGATCATTTGGCATCCAGCGCGAATCTTCAACCGCCTGACATGCTGCGGCAAGGCCAAGTTGAATAAATCTATCTTGCTTTTTTTGATCACGAGGATCAATCCAATCGTCAAGATTAAGACCACCGGGTTTGTCAGCGCTAGGCACCTGACCAGCAATCCGGCAGCTGATATCAGACACATCAAAATTTTCGATTTTAGATATGCCACTTTTTCCAGCGGTGATTTCTAACCAATTATGGTCTACCCCTGACCCAAGCGGGGTGACCATCCCTAATCCGGTGACTACGACTCTTCGCAAGGCAACCCTCCAGGACATGACATTGGTCAATGGATGTCTGTGCATCACACCTTAATTGCAATGCACATCAATGTTTCAGGCGCAGTTTTTATGCTGCACTTTTTTCTAAGAATGACACCGCATCTTTTACCGTCAGAATATGTTCTGCCGCGTCATCTGGAATTTCAACTCCAAACTCTTCTTCGAATGCCATAACTAGTTCAACAGTATCAAGGCTGTCAGCACCAAGATCATCGATGAAACTTGCGCCCTCAACAACCTTATCTGCATCGACGCCTAAATGTTCAACAACAATATTTTTTACACGATCTGCAATGTCGCTCATAAATGCCCCCTTTGTAGAAGCTTGAATGTAGGCCGAGAGTGGCCCAAGAAATCGAAAGTTGGCGGCAGATAACATAGTTTTTATTGATATGCTACCCTGTTTGTTGATTTTACCAGGTCGGATGCCCACAATCACACCATTGCCATACCACCATTTACATGAAGTGTTGCACCGTTAATGTAGGATGCCTCGTCGCTTGCCAGAAAAACAACGGCAGCGGCAATTTCATCTGCTTGGCCCAAACGCCCGGCTGGAACTCGTGACAACAACCCTGCTTTTCGCTCCTCATCAAGCACATCTGTCATGGGCGTTTCTATAAAACCGGGGGCCACCACATTCACCGTCACACCACGGCTTGCAACCTCAGCAGCTAGTGATTTGCTAAAGCCAATAATACCAGCTTTTGACGCCGCATAGTTAGTTTGGCCGGGATTGCCTGTTACACCAACCACCGAAGATATAGATATGATCCGACCGGTCTTGGCTTTCATCATGCCGCGTATCGCCGCACGGGAAAGGCTCATCGACGCTGTCATATTCACCAATAAAACATCGTCCCAATCATTATCTTTCATCCGCATTAACAACCCGTCTCGCGTTATGCCTGCGTTATTGACAAGAATGGAAACCGGGCCAGCCAGCGCAGTGGCCGCCTCGATTAAACCGGCCACTTTGTCGCGGTCACAGAGATCAACCGCCAGCCGAAAGGCACGGTCGCCAAGCTTTTGCTGGAGCAATTCCAGTTTTTCAGCCCGCGTGCCATGCAACACCACCTTAGCACCTTGTGCATGAAGTGCGCGTGCCACTGCCTCGCCAATGCCACCGCTTGCACCAGTAACAAGCGCGACTTTCCCTGTTAGATCGAACATCCCACAATCCTCTTTTTCAGAAACAGCCATACTGCATCAACAGCTTTACAGCTCAGCTAGCACACTGTCCAGATCGTCTGGTCTGTCAAGATTGGCAACGCGCACATCCTCTAGGCTGCGTTTGACAAGACCTGATAATACTTTTCCTGTACCAAGCTCAATAAAGTGTTTGCACCCAGCCTGCTGCATGGCGATAAGAGACTCACGCCAACGTACCCTAGCTGTAACCTGTGTCACCAAATTAGCGCGTAGTTTATTCGCGAATGTCTCGGCTGCCGCGGTCACATTACAAAATACCGGCATCTTGGCGTCCTTGATTTTGGTGGCCGCCAGCGCCATGCTCATAACTTCTGCCGCTGGCGCCATCAATCCACAATGGAAAGGTGCCGATACCGGCAATTTTACAGCACGACGCAAACCGGTCGCTCTGGCTTCATCAATTGCTTTATCCACGGCAGCTGCTGTGCCACTGATGACAATTTGCCCAGGCGCATTATCGTTGGCAATCTCAAGAAGACCCGCGTCTTTTGAAGATTCAATGATTGCGCAGATTTGATCTTCATTTG
>MDSZ01135831.1_pt1 | contig 22683 bp, 18 predicted proteins | sample 811201 | NCBI WGS metagenome assembly MDSZ01 (sample SAMN05326647, study PRJNA326480) | marine metagenome | isolation source: seawater | place: Indian Ocean: North | collected 2010 | reverse complement strand
TTGATAATACTATAATAATAAAATTAGTTCAGGATTTATATACAAAATTTAACTATGAAAATTATAAAGATAATATAACTTATATTTTGCTTCCTAAACTTGAAGAAAAAAAATTTAATGAAAAATATTTTAACGAATTGAAGTTTGATAGATTTTCAATTTATAAACTAAAACAAAAATTTGATGATAAAAATGTTCATGCTGTTAATGGAATTGAAGAAATTGATAAACTAAAAATAAAAAAAGAAAAATTTAATGAAATATTTAGAGATGTAAAAGATAAAATAGAAAATAAAGTAGCAGCAGAGGCAAAAGCAGCAGCAGCGGCAAAAGCAGCAGCAACAGCGGCAAAAGCAGCAGCAACAGCAAAAGCAGCAGAAGAAAAAAAAAAAAAAGAAGAAGCACTAAAAAAACTAAACGATAAATTAAATGAAAATTTTAAAGATAGTAATGATAGTAATACTAATAGTGAATTTAAAAAAATAAAATCTGAATTTGAATTAGCTGAAAAAACATATGATGGAGTGTTAAAAGTTATAATAGAATTAAATCAAAAAAATTTAAAAAAAAACTTAGATAAATATAAAGAATGTTATAATTATTTAATTGATACAAGTAAAAAACTAGTTGAAGAAAGAAATAATAATATAACTAATACAAAAACAAATGAAGATTTACATAAAAAACTTATAGAAATACATACAAAACTTACTGATAATATTATTACAAAAACTGATTTTCAATCTTATTCAGACCAATTAGATAAAGTTAATCTTGATACACAATCAACAATTGATAGTTTAGACAAAATAAATGCTGATATTAAAGAAAATTTATTAAAATAACCATAATCATAAACTAATTTTTAAAACTAGATATTTTCAATATATTTTTTCCATATTTCTTTGAATTTACCACTATGTGTAATTTTTCTGTTATTTAATATTATAGCATTACATTCTCTATGAAAATCTAATGTATAATCTTTTGAAACATCAGTGTGTGTTATAAATATAATAGTGCAATTTGTAATTTTTCTAATAAATTGAATTGCTTGGTATGCCAATTTTCTACTTTTATAATCTAATGCACTATCCCATTCATCTAATAATAACAAATTAACATCTTTAGGATACTGTAATGCTTTTGATAATACTCTTGCTAAACTAATTTTTTGTTTTTCTCCACCACTAAGTGTATATATAGAAGAATCTTCTAAATATTCTATATTCAACATTTTTACTGCTTTTTCAACATAAACTCCATAAGATTTAAAACTATTGTTTTTTCTCTCAATGAATTTTGTGTCATAATTTAATATTGAAGAATTTCCATATGCAATATTATATGCAACAGATTCTTCACAAAATAATTGTGGTTGTTGTTCACATAAAAGAATATTTTTTTTATTTGGTAAATATAAAATTCCATCTGAAATAATATGTTCTCTTAATAAAATTCGAAATAGTGTTGTTTTTCCAGAACCGTTTACACCAAGTAGTGCAGTAATTGAACCACTTTCAAATTTATAAGATAAATTATTATAGATATTTTTATCACCAAAATTAAATGAAATATTCTTTAATATTACTTTGTTATCTGTTTTAATGTAATTGTTTTTATTAATGCTGATTTCTTTTATTATACTTTGTTTATCTAATGTTTGCAAAAGATTAAATGTTGAATATTTATTTTTATTAAATGTAATAAATTCTTGTATACCTTTTCTTATCTCATTTACATTAAATAATAAAATAATCAACTTACTATTATCTTCTAAATGTCCTTTACATATCCATAAAATTCCTCCATTTATTAAATGTATAAGCCAATGTAAGAAACTATTTTGATAATTTTTTAATTTTATTAATTCCATTTCTTTTTTTAATAAATAATCAAATGTTAGAACATATCTATTTATTTCATGATTAATTCTATCAAAAATATTAACAGTTTCTTTATTTTCTAATGAACCAGATGCTAAATAAAATACTTTTGCAGAAATATGAGATTCTATTTGAAATAATTTATTTTCTCTAACCATTGTTTCTTTTGAAATTATAAAATGTAGGTATTCAATTAGAAAAATATAAATTATACTATATATTGCAATCGTAAAATCTAAAATATTAAAAATAGTATAACATCCTATAAAAAAGGAAATTATTCCAGGTATTAAATCTGTTGATAAACTTCTTACTAACTCTCTAATATTATTAGATATATTTTTTAGAAGAATTTGATATTCAAGATTTTTTTTTAAGGGTTCTAATAACCATTTTGAATGATAATATTTTAAAACATAATTTCTAGTTTTTAGACCGGCATTAAATGCATAAATATGTCTATTTGCTGCAAAAAAATATCTAATTGATAAAATACCTATACAATACAGTGCATACATAATATCAGTATATGACAAACTAGATTTAGTTAGTAGCATTTTATCAACAGTTTTAATTAAAAATACTGTTTTCAATGTTCTTTCAATAACAGAAAATATACACGATATAGATAAATAATATGGACTTATAAATAATAAGTCTTTTAATAAAAACATTAACTTACTATATTTTCATTTTTATAAATAATAAATTTTAAATATTTTAGAAATTATAATATGTTTTAAATTTAAAGATTTTTATATATAAAATATTTATATAGATTATAAAGGTCTAATGAGTCATTTAAATACTTTACATGATAAGTGTGCATTAGTAATAGGTATTAATTATACTGGTAAATCTGGTGCAGAATTAAATGGTTGTATTAATGATACAATAAGAATATGTGATTTCTTAAAAAAAAGATGTAATTATGATGATGATAGTATTGATTTATTAACTGATGATACACCAATAAAACCAACAAAACAAAATATAATAAATAGTATTAAAAAATTAGTCCAAAAAGTTAAAGATACAAATTGTAAAGAGGTTTGGTTTAGTTATTCAGGACATGGATCGTACTTAAATAGTAAATCTGAACTTGATAATCAAGATGAAGCATTAGTCCCATTAGATTATGATAAATCTGGATTAATTAGAGATGATATTTTATATGATATATTAGTGAAACAATTACCATTAGATTGCACATTATTTAGTATAGTAGATGCTTGTCATTCTGGAACTGCACTAGATTTACCATATTTGTATAGAATTGATACTGGTATTAAACAACAAAAAAATCCAGAATCTTTGGCAAACATTATTAAAATAAGTGGTTGTAGAGATTCACAAACTAGTGCAGATGCGTATATAGAGGGCAAATATCAAGGTGCACTAACTTTTTCCTTTTTAAAATGTATGGATGATTTGGAATATAATTTTACTGCAAAACAACTTATTCAAAGATGTAAATTATATTTAAATTCTAATAATTACCCACAAATACCAACTCTTACATTCTCACAAATGAACTCTCTTGATGAAATTGTTATGGGAAATTCTGAATTATTTGTAACTAAACCTAACATTAATATTTATTTAGAAGGTGATGAATGGTGTAATATTGAAAGTAGTTGGAATATTTTATCTTTACAAAATAATACTCTATTATTTAAAGAAGATAGAAAATTTTATTCAAGAAAAGAAAAAATTAATTATAAACTGAATTTAAATGAAGGAAGATATATTTTACTTTTAAAAGATAATTATGGAGATGGTGGAATTAAAGGAAATATAAAAAATTTAAATAATAATAAAACAATAAAAAAATTTAACTTTAATAAAGGAACTTATCAATCAATTGATTTTGTAATTGATAATAATATAGGAAATGGAAATAAAAAAGAAATTAGATTAAAAATAAATGGAGATTATTATTGTCAAAGTGAATCTAAATGGAATATAATAGATTCTATTGGTAATAAAGTATTTCAAGAAGATAAAATATTTGATAATCCTAATTCTAAACAAACAATAAATATTTATTTAGAACCTGGAAATTATAAATTAAAATGTATGGATAATTATGGTGATGGAGGAATATCAGGAGATATTTTTAATATATCTGAAAATAAACAAGTTTTAAAATTTAAATGGGATAATTTAAATTGGAAAGAAAATAATGGTTATTTATCATACTTTAAATTTAAAATTTAAATTAAATATATATTTTTTTACTATCTAAAATTTAATTTAATATTTATATAAATAAATAAAAATGATTAGTGATAGATGTAAAGGTGTAAATTTATTAAATCATTTAAAACAAAAAAATATCCCATTTGAATTAAAACAATACCAATATATTTCAAAGGATATATACAATGGTTATGAAAATTTTTATAGAGTTAATCATAATGATATTGTTTTTTTACTTGATTTAATTACTAACAAAGAAGAAATATTAAAGGAAAAACATCCTTATTGGGTTACAGATTTAACATTCAATGGAAATAAATATAATGCAGAAGGAAATTCAAAAAGAAATTCATTAAATTTAGTTTTAGAAAAAGCTGAGTTAAATATTCGTAATTTTTTAAATCAAATTTAATAATAATCATTAGAATAATATAATTTTTTTCTTATTTCTGCATCAATCTTTTGTTTAAGTCTATTATCTTTATATTTTAATGCTTTTAGATATTGAAATATAACAAAAAACAAAAATATACCTATTATAAATAACATTGGAGTATTTTTTGCGTATGATAGTGATGATTGTTCTTCTTTTGAAACTTCTTTTTTATTTTGTGGTTTACTAATTCCATTATTTTTTTGCGGATTTGACCTATTATCTAGGGGTTTATTACTATTTATATTTTTTTGTTTAGATATAGGTGGTTTACTTTTATTTGCCATTTTATAATATTATAATATTTTATTTTTTATTAAATATTATAATAGTTAAACTATTACTGACTTCTAACCATAAATTATCATTAGATATATTTTTGTCATTTTCAAAAACTTTTTCTACTTCCCAATTATATTTATTAAAATCTTCTTTTATTTTTTTAAGAGAAATTAATGGTTCTTTAATTGGTTTTAAATGTCTCCAAGAGTAATAGTATAATAATTGTTCTTCGTCTAATTTTGAAATAAAACTACCATCTGAAAATAATATTTTATTTTCAGTTTTAAATAATTTTTCTTTATCCAAGAATGAAATAATAAATTTTGAATTATCTGAACATCTTTTATTTATTTCTTTCATAAATGTGTCAATACCATTATTAAAATATGCATTTTGGATACTTAATAAACTAAATATAAAATTATAATTTTTATTTATTTTATTTTGGGAAATATATTTACATAAAATACTATTTTCAATATTCCATTCCTTAGAAATATCCTGAATAAATAAATTTTTATTTTTGCTATTTGGTTTATATTTTATTAAATTATAATCTATATCTATTCCATCTAAGTTTATATCTTCATTTTTCCATAATCTATTATTGAAATAACCGCATCCTATATCTAATACATTAATTAATTCAAAATTATTTTTATAAATTATATCTTTATAAATTTTTTTTAAATTTAAATTAGTAAAGTTATTGCAATTTTTTACAAACTCTAAACTTAAAGAATCTTTTTTATTATTGACTTGATAAAATTTATTTTCATTTACATATTGTAATAAATCTTGCGGTGTCCATGGATTTTTATTGAAAAATTCTAACTCTTTAACTAATTTTTGATTGTTAGGATAAAATTTATCTTTTCGCTTTTCAAAACGTTCCCATTTATCTTTATTCCAATAACATCTCCAAATGTCTCCTTCAAGTTTTAAATCAGCACTCATAAAATGTTTAGGTTTTAATTTATAAATTTTATCTTTTTTATAATTTTCCATTAAAATTAATCCATCAGTCATAATTTTGTTTTTTAAAACATAATTTTTCATTTGATATCCACCAGAATAGATATCTTTTGAAAATCTATTAAATAATTCTTTTTGATAGTTTTGTATTATTTCTAAAACTATTAATTTTCTTTTATTATCTCCAATTATATGATAAAAGTTTTTCGGCCACCATTTTTTTTTGTGATTTCTACTTAATAAAATAAACCTAAATATTTCTTTAAACTCATCATCTAATTTATTTATAATATCTTCTTTTTTATCTGAATTTGTTATTATTAAGTTTGAATACTTACTATGTCTAGCAATATAATGTTCATTTCTTAATTCCATAAAATCATCTAATACTGATGTATGAAGATTTTGATTACTTCTTATTCCAAAAATAAAATATAAATCTAATTCTTTTACATATTCCGCATCTAAACTTTTATATAATATATTTTGATCTTCTATTTTTGGATAAATTAAATCTTTATCAATATTTTTACATAATACACCATCAACTTTTTGAGATACTACAAATTCATCATCTGAATTTAGTAAATTTAATAATTCCACTGGTTTTATATGTATTGCATTATGAAATTCTATTCTGTCTTCATTATACATATCATCTAACTCATCTAAATCTCTGTTAAATAAAGCACCACCATATTTTAATACTGGTATTTCTTTTGGAGGTCTAGATACTATATCTATAATAGTGTTTTTATATTTGATGTGATGATTTTTTCTGTTTTTATAATTTTTTCTAAATTCTAATCTTTTGATTAAATGATATAGACTAAACCATCCATTATGATTGTTGTATTGTAAATATATAAAATATCTAGATTTTTCAAATAGTATAAAATCTCTAATAGAAACATTATTAATAACTAGTGCTTTAAATAGTCTTGGTTTAAATTTAATATAATCAGATAAAATAACATATTTTCTTGAATATAAATTTTTATTAAAATCTACTTTAAAATCAAAATCATTCTCTAAAAAATTCTTTATTAAAATATTATATTTATTTTGTATATTTTCACTATTTAAATATGGTTTTATATTATTATTTTTTAAAATTTTATTGTAAACTATTTTATGTGAATTACTTTCAATTTCATTTAAATAGTTCATAATATTAAATTTTATAAATGCATTTTGTTCTTTTAAAGGTTCACAATAATTTATTATTTCTTGAATAAAAGGATCTAAATAAAAATAATTATTTTTCAAACATTCAATTACAAATAACCAACAATTAATAGAATGTAAATCTATATTTTTTAAAAAAAATATAAGTAGATTGAAGTCATATTCATTAATTATACTATTAAATAAATTAATTAAAACATGTTCTCTTTTAATAGATTTGAATGAATTATTAAAAAACTTTTTAAATATCCATTTTTTAAGGGATAAATTACTAATTAAAATTAGTTCATCTAAAAATAAATATTTAGATATTCCATTTTCAAAATTTTTTGCAATAATTTTTAATTTTTTTATTTTATTATCATTTGAAAGTTTTTCTATTCTTAAAAATCTAAAATCAATTTCTGGAATATATTTATTGGAACATATTTCTATATATTTATCATTATAATCTTTTTTAATTATATCTAATAAATCTGAGCATATTCTTTTATCTCTATTACAAAAACTATTTGTTAAGGTGCGATGAACAAAATATCTATCATCTCCATTACTAAATGTATCTTTTATTTTTTTATCTAAAAATTTAAATGTTTCATATGAACCATATCTACATAAATTTATAATTAGTTCTTCACTATTATTTATATTGCTTTCTTCATTAAATTCTAAAATATTTAAAATGGGTATTATATTTGGATATTTAATTAGACAACTTAAAATAGAATAATTTTCATAATATGTATCATTCAATACTATATTTTTCTTTAATTCAATAAATTTAGATAAATTTTTTTCTTTAAAAAAATTAAAAATATATTTTGTAATATTTACCTTTTTTATCTGATATTTTATATTTGGACTAAATTTTATTCTATAAAACTCATAATATGCATCATAAAAATAATTAACAAAAAAATCTAAATCTATATATTTTAATACATTTTCTTGCACATAAGAATTATAAATCATAAATTTAATAACTCTGTCATTTTCATTAAATAAATTATCTTCAAATATTTTATACAAAATTTTATATTTTTTACTTACTGGATAATCATCGTTTTCAATCTTAAAATTTATTATTTGTTTAATTGCAAAAATTATTAATTCACTGTCTCTAAATAAATTTAATAATTTAGGATTTTCATAAATATGATTATTTATATTATCATATGTCATCATATCTTTAATTAAATCTCTATCATGTCTATTAAGTTTACTAATATAAAATTCACCTAAATTATTATAAAAAGAATGATTTAATTTAGTAATTAAAAAATGTAAAATATCTAATTTTTTTGAAATTCCAGCACTTTTCATTAAAGTATATTCATTTGAATAATTATAAGGATAAAAAATATCTTTTTGAAAAACTGCTGGAACTTTTGTATAAAATTTTTCTACTATTTCAGCATTTGTAAAATAACATAAAATATCTGCTATTTTAATATAAAAATTATATTCGTATGTCGATAATTTATCATTAACTTTTAATTTTTCAAGATAATTAGAAATTATTTCAAAAATTTCAAATTTATATAATTTTTTATTATTTTTAAAAATGTTAATATAACTATAATTAATTGAATCTAATAATATTTCAATATATGGTTTATGTAATAAATCTTTTGAAATATTTTCTTTCAAATTAAATCCACAACTAAAAATATTATATGAAGGTAAATGATTGATGTTTATAAGCATTTAGTTTATATTCAAATATAATTATTAAAAATAATTTAAGTATTTTCTTTAAAAAATGATTTTTTTATTTTTTCATTTTACTTAATCTAAAAAAAAAATCTATACTTAAAGCAAAAAATAATTTTTTAAGTTTTATTATTTTCATAAAATTTTTCTAATGTTTTAATAAAACTATTTTTTATATCATTTATATCATTATAAATTTCAACATCATTTAATTTATAAATTTCTTGTAAATCCTTATCTATTAAACACTTTAATTTATATGCACGAGCATAATTTATAGTTGAAGTTAATTTTTTATTATAATATTGTGGATGAGTTTTTTTAGAAATCAAAGGTAATATACAATATGCATCTAAAAATTCCTTATGATAATCAATAAAATTTAAGTTATTCCTTAATACTATTTTATTTTCGTGTTTTTTTAATTCTTTTGGTAAAGTTCCTCTTCCTATTAATTTTATAATAAATTTATATGGATAATTATCATCTAAAATTATGTTCAATAAATTTAAATATCTCCTTCCTATATTTAAATTTCCTTGAATTATATAAATAGGAATATTTGAAGTTTTTTTTTGTTCAGAAAAAGGTAATATATCAGAATAAATAAAATTTGTTTTTGCTAATGGTGTTAAAAAATAAACATTAGGATTGGATTTTAATCTATCTGTTATTTCATGTGAAATATATTTACAATATGATTTTTTTTTATTACATAATCTATGAAAATCTCTATTATAAACTGTGCAATTGATATAATAATCATAAATTTTAATATTTTCAAATTTTAATTTAGGATACTTTTCGATTATATATTCTTTAAATCTAGGATTATGATTATCATTAATTATTAAATATATATCAAGTTGATTTTTTGTATCTATATTTAAAATTTCATGATACTTTACTATAATAGATTCAATTATTTCACAATGATATGGAACTACATTCTTAATTAATAATTTTTTATTCAAATATATTCTTGGAATATATTTATTAACAAAACTCTGTTCTCCTACTACATATATATTCATTCCTTTATTTTTAAAAAAATCATACATATGTATGATATTTTTATTAACCATTATCATTTCAGTTTTAAATTCAGTACCTTTATAATACTTTTCATACTTACATTCATCGCATTGTATACCAAATTTTAAACTTTTTCTATAATAATCATTTTGATTATTTTCAAAATAATGTGTTATATTATTCATGTTCTTATCAATTAAGTCCCAACCAATAGTGTATATATTTTTTATACCCATATATTGACATAAATAAAAAACCGTTTCATACAAAATACCTGGACCCCATGGTCTTAAATGTGTATTAGTAAAAGTATATTCATCAAAATTTTTTTGAATTAATAATTGTTTATTTTTTTCACGATAATCTAAATCTTCTTCCAGAATTAATTCATATTTATCTACTTTATTTTTGAATTTTTTTTTACCTTTTTGATAAATTTTAAAACAATTATATTTGTTCAAATCATAATCCCTATATCTACTTTCATTTGCAATAAAAATATCACAAATATCAGAGAATTCATTAATAGTTTCTTTTATACATATAACTATCTTATTATTACAAAATTCCCTTATCTGTTGTTTATTATATTCATTTAATGAAGGACCACAAGTTAATACAACACAATTTTTATTTTTAAGGATATTATGTAAACTATCTATTGTAGACACATATAAATTTCTTTTAATTACTAAATTAGTAAATGATTCACTAATATTATTGTAGGATTTATCTATTTTATCTTCCATAATAATACGTTCCCCATCCATGATTTGTGTTTGTTTTTTATAATTAAATTTATATAACTTAATCTTATAGTCAATATTACAATTATCTACTATTTCTTTTAACAATGACGGTCCAGTAATAGATAATATATCATTCCATGATTTTTTATTAGGATAATAATTATTTATTATATTATCAATTGATTTTATTAATACTTGTTTCATATAGATGCATTGAGGTTTACATGCTATAAATGCTTGCCATATTCCTATAACAGGTGGTTTTTGAAAATCTCTTTCTTTTACAGAAATAAAATCATATTTATCATTTATTATAGTATCCAATTTTACAACAGGAAATAAATCAACATCACTATAAACACCTCCCTCTAGATATAAAATAGCATATCTAAATAAATCACCTTTAAATGCCCCTGCTTTCACTATACAAAATGCGAGTAATGCTTTAAACCCAAAATGTTTTAACAGTATATTTTTACAATCATTATCATCATAAAATTTATGAATATAATCTGGATTATATTTTTTCCAGATATTAATATTATTATTAATACATTCAGGAATGTTATTTTTATTTTTCCATGTTTGATGAATTATTTTAGGAAAAATCATATATATATATATATATATAATATAATATAATGAAAATTTTAGATTGCACGTTAAGAGATGGCGGATATATCAATAATTGGAGATTTAATGAAAAATTTATTAGTGAATACTGTAATGTTTTAAATATTACCAACATTGATTATGTAGAGATTGGATTTATTAATAAAACAAATAATTATAAAAACAAAATTGTAGGAGAATGCAGAAATTTAAGTAAAGAATATATTAATAAATATGATAAATATAATTTTAAAAAGGTTGCTATGGCTGATTTTACTGATATAAATTATCAATTATTAGAAGAAAAAATTAATATAGATCTTATTAGAATAGCATTTCATAAAAAAGATTTAAAAGAAGCACTAGAAACATGTAAATTAATAAAAAAATTAGGTTATAATGTTAGTGTTAATTCTATGGCAATAACAAATTATTCTATTAATGAACTTGAATATTTATTCGAATTTATAAATAATCATAATTTAGATATGTTGTATATAGCAGACTCATTTGGCTCACTTACACAAAATGATATTAAAAGATATTTTGATTTATTTGATTCAAAATTAAATAAAGAATGCGCAATTGGATTTCATTTACATAATAATATGAATAATGCTTATGGAAATTATGAATTTCTTAAAAATTATGTAAATGATACAACAAGAAAAATTATAGTAGATACAACCATGTTTGGTATGGGTAGAGGGGCTGGTAATTTACAAACAGAATTAGTGTTAAAAGATTCAATTAATATAGAAAATATATATAAAATAGTAGAATTTATTCAAGAGTTTATAAAACCTATCTACAAGGTAAATGAAAACGCATGGAGTTATGATTTAGATTACTTATTAAGTGGTTATTTAAAAATGCATCCAAATTATATTGTAAAAATGAGAGATTTAAATATTTCTATGAAAAATAGATTTTTTCTAATTAAAAAACTTGAAGAAAAAAAGTATGATTACAAATATTTTAGTATTGATACTATTAATACTTTAATTGATCAATATAAAAAATTATTACTTTAAAACAAGATTTCTTCTTTTAATCTTTGTGAAAAATTTTTATTTGCTGACCAATTTTTAGTTTTCCACGAACTAATTCTGAATTATCAAAATCACCAATAAAACCTTGTTCTTTTTGTGCTTTATCTAAATCTAATTTTTTTTTAAAAAATTTCTAAATTCTTTTGAATCTAATTCATCGTATAAATTTTTAAATAAAGGATGTATTTTTTTTTATAGTTTATGTTATTATTTTTTAATTCTAAATTATTTCTAGAAACTTGACCAGCTAAGGTAGTCTTAAAATTTGAAAAATTGGGCCAGTTTTTTTTTGAGTTGTTCATATATTTTCGATTCTATAAGAGTCCATCTCTTATTGTGCAATCTAATATTTTTAAATTTTTTATTCTATTATTAGTATTTAAATTATTAATATTTATTAAATATTCACAAAATTCTCTTACTGCACCCTTGCCACCACATTTGTCACAAACTAGGTCCGCTATTTTTTTTACTTCATCAACAGAATCATTTGGACAAGCAACAAATCCTACTTCTTTCATAACCTTAACATCGTTTAAATCATCACCCATGTAAGCAACCTCTTTCAAAGTAATTTCTAACTCATTGCACCACTTTTTCAATATTTCTAATTTTCCATTTGAACCAAGTGAAACTCTTGTTATTTTTAAATGTTTTAATACAGCGTGTTGTGAAACGTTATTAGGCCATCCAGATATAACACCAATTTCAAATCCCGCATTATGCAATCTAAAAATTCCCATTCCATCTTTTGCGTGATAATGTTTCATAGCATTACCTTGGCTATCAAATATTATTTTACCATCTGTAAATACTCCATCAAAGTCAAAAATAACTAATTTAATCATATATTTTTTCTAAATATATTATTTATATTTTTCTAACAAATATTTATAATCTTCTGATGTATTCAATGAAATTTCATTATATTCCAATGTGGGGAAACTTTTAATTTTATAACCATTTTCTAAAATTTTAAGTTGCTCGCAATCCTCCATTAATTGTAATGGAGTATCTTTCATTTCACCATATATTTTTAACATATTTCTATTATAAACATAGATTCCAGTAAATGTTTTATAGGTATAAGAATCAACTATTTTTCCATCTTTATTCCATGGAATAATATTTCTAGAATAATATAAAACATTATTTTCATTATCTACAATCATTTTTAAAGATGCAGTAGATTTTAAATATTCAACACTATTTGTTTCCTCGTGTAATGTAGTATAAAATAAGTTTTTTATATTATTCTTTATATGGTTTTCGACACAATAATCTATATTCCTATGAGATATAAATGGTTCATCTGCTTGAACATTAACTACAATATTATATTTTTCATCAATAAAATTTAAATTTTTAGAAATACGTTCAGAACCATTTCTATAATTACTTTTAGTCATAATTATATGACATGATAAATCTGATATTTCTTTTTTTATAGTATCGCTATCTGTTAATATAAAAATATTATCATTAAAATATTTGGATCTCAATGTTTGTTTAATTGTTTTTCTAATACATGATTCTTCATCAAATTTGAGTAATAATTTATGAGGCAATCTGGTTGATTCATATCTAGCGGGTATACAAAAACAAATATTTTCCATTTTATAAATTTGTAACATATATTTTTATATAATAATACGTATACATAAAATCGCTAGATTTTATTTTTACTCAACTACTAATATAATTAGTTTTTAAAAATTATTTTTGTTGAAAATGAATGTTTTTTTTAATTCTTTTGGTAAATTGCATCTTCATATTAATTTAATATTAAATTTATTACAGATAAAAATTTTAATAATAAAAGGTATTACATTTCTAATAAATGAAATAGGTTAGAAAGATATAATTGATTTCTATTGATTTACAGTTAAATAATATCAAAAATATAGATATACTATATTGATAAATAATCATATTTTATTCTTCAAAATTAATTTTTTTATATTTATTGGAAAAAAGAAGCCCCCATATTCTTTCTTGATAATGATCTATTTCTCTATTAGGACCTCCTTCTAAACAATGAAGTTTTTCATACACCATTTTAGGATATCTTAAAATATTATCACGTGTAACTGAAAAATTTCCAAAATATAAAACATAGTTAAAACCGTCAAATAATTTATTTACCGCAGATTCTTTAAATAAAGATAATAAATAATGTCTAACATTTTTAAATCCTGATTTTTCATACTTAAAATTTAAATTTTTATTATAGCTAAAATCCCAATTATCTAAATAAAAATTTGCAATATCATCAGGTATTTCTCTTGTAAATATATTCATATTATAGTTAGAAGGATAACGGTAACCACTTCCTTTTCTAAATTCAATACAGTCAGTTAAATTATCATAATTATTAATAATATGGTGTAAATAAACATAGTCATTAGAACCAACATTAGGTAAAGAAATTATTTCAAACAATTCATCATGTTTTTCTTCTATTAATTTTTCATATCTTTCTCTATTTTTAATATATAGGAATATTTTTTGAAATTTATAATTTCTTATGTTAGTATTTTTATATTTCCATATCCAGTCTATATTTTCATTATAAATACATAAAACCATAGAATATGTTAGTAATCCATACTCATCTGAATTAGATTCTGGTCTAGTTGATATTTCACTCATTATATTAAATATCCTTAATAAATATTAATATTTTAAAATTGAAAATTATATAAAAAAATAAATCAATAAAAACAGAAATATGTCTGAACAAGAGTTTTACTATTGTGAACCAGATGATGAACACATATGTAAAATGTATGTTTGTCTTCTAGAATACAAAGACTTTCTGGACTCGCGACTAGAAAATCTAAAAAAAATTTGTTTTAAAGTTCCCGCATCTACTGGTGGTTATTGGAAAGGTTCAAAAGCATACTGCACAAAAAAAGAAATCAAAGAAGAGGGTCCACATATGTCAAATAAGTATATTGATACTGGTTGTTACTTCCTACAAGATCTTATGAATTATCTTAATTCTGATAAGAAAATAGTTCTAGAAGTAAAATTTCTAAATGGAATGTATCTAACTAATGACCTGAATTCAACTGAAAGAATACAAATAACCTACGATAATTGCAGACATTATATTGGAGAAGGTATAAAAGAACATAGAAGATGTTGTATATCTTACCTATGTCAAGGTACTATGGTGAAAACAACACATAAGATAATGACTAAAAGTTATAACAAAAAATGGGTTTTTATAAAAGTATAAATACATTTTTTGGAAAAAATAAATAAATTTATTTACCACAACCAAACAAAAATTTTTTTAATACTAGAATATTTTTTTCATCACCTGTTGTTACTAATAGAAGAAAAGATACTAATAAACCTAAAAATATTAATCCAATCATAACTGTAATAACGAATCCATAATATTTAATAAAAACTCTTTTCCAACTATCAGAACAATTACAATTATTATCTTCTAAAAGTTTACTATATGTAAAAATAACATATGCCGCTAAGAATTGTATAATTAGAACTAAAAGTTTAACTATATTATCTATAATTTTAATACTGGGGTAATTAAGGTATAATAAACCACTAATAAATCCAAATATTGATGAAAAAATAAGAACATATCCGTAATATTTTATTAATTTTCTTTTAGGATTATTAGAACATGCACATTTTTTCTGATTTTCTAGTGATTTAATATAAGTGATAAAAACATACCCAATAAATAATGGTATTAATAATGATATTATCATTGTTAGTAAAACCATAGAATTTACATTCATAATGCTTAATATAAACATAGAAAAAATATAAAAGAAAAAAAGATGATTTTTAATTCTTAATATTTTGTTGTATACTTTTTTTTATTGATGAACTAAGATTGTTTCCTCCTAAAAGCAAATTAAGTATATTAAAACAAGAAAGGAAAACCATAACTCCAATTACATAAGCGTGAACTTTCATTAATTTTGGTTCAAATGAATTTGTTGCACATTTACAATTTGTATCATAAACTTTCTTTTGATATAAAAATAAACTTAATGCAACCAAAATAGAAAATCCAGTGGTCATAATAAGTCTAGTATCAGATTCCATAAAAGTTCTAACTTCATTTCTAAAACCCAACATACTAACAATAGCAATTACTAAAATAGAAATATATACATATGCAGAATAAAATTGTATAAATTTTCTGTTAAATCCTTCTGAACATTTACAATTTTCTGCTTCTAATCTATTTATATATAATAAATATATAAAGGGAATAACTAACGCAGCTATTATTATACTAACTAATGGTAATAAAATTAATATATTAGTTACTGATATTCCATTAGACATTTTAATTATATTTATATTTTAATAAAATATTTTATTTTCGAATAATTTTGTATTCTTTTCCTAACTTGTTTCTTTCTTTTTCTTCTTTATTAAGTTTTAAATTTTTAGTTACATCTTTTATTTTATTTGAAATAATATATGGTAATATAGGTTGGCACTCCCATAAATAATATTTATTTGTTGTCTCAATTTTATATGCTATTGGATAATATTCAATAATATCAGACATTGGATCAATCATTAAATTTTGATAACTAGGAGGTAATAAATCTTTACTTTGCTGTGGTAAAACCATTAATAACTGTTCATATGGTTTAAAGGGTTTTGATTTTGGTAAATCTATATGATTTATATTACTAACAAATTTATTCATATAATTGTAAATATCATTAAAAGAAGGTGGAAGAGCATATGGAAAATTCCAATCCCATGCAATACATTCTGAATTATAATAGTGAAAATTCCAAAATATTCCTTCAATATATTTATGACAAATTTTATCTATCTCATATTGACTTTTAACATAGAATAAACTATCATAATATCTCTCTCTCCAATTACTACTCCCTTGATTAATATATATTTCCTTATCTCTATTAAATTGTGGATATAAATTAAATAAATCTAACTCTCTTTCACATTCAGTATCATAAATTTTATTTGGTTTTTTTTTCTTATTTCTCCTTTTAGTAAATGTTTCTAAGAGAGTATCTTCCATTAATCCTAAATCCCGAAAAATATTTTTAAGAAAATCATGATTAATTTTTTTAGATTCAGCACATACTAGATTTGTCTTTGATTCATCATAATGTCTTGTATAAATGTCTAAAATTAAATCTATACCTTCATGCTTAATAGATAATGATGGAGTATGAGGAATAAAATCATTTCCTAATAAAAATGAGAAGAATATATAATCATCAAGAATTTTAATTTTTTCTTCTGAATTCAAATATTTTTTATCCATTCTTATCATTATTTCTGAAATAAGATTTTGTTTTAATATATCAATTTGTAAATAAAGAAATTTATATCCATTAACATGAATTGCATTGTTAAATTCTACTGTTTCCCTTAATAATAATATATTATTTAATTTTGAAGAAATACATAACATAATTAAATCTGCATCTAGTCCATATATAACATTTATTTCATTTTCTGATGATTTATTTTCTTTAAGGTGTTTTAAAAGTTTATGTTCACCCTCCCCCGGAATATTACTATCAGAAATTATGATATTTAAATGCTTAAACTTTTCATTACTTTCTAAATTTTTTTTTAAAATATCTGATAATTTTTGCATAAAAAGTGTTCCTGGTGTAATTGCATTAGAATCCCATACTTCCTCTTTTTTCTCAAAAATATTATGTTTCTCTTTAATTTTGGTTATTTCATTCATTTCATAAAATTTTTTAAATCTTCTTTGTCTTTGTTGAACCATTTTTGCTTTGGGTGCAGGACCATCAATTGCAATATAAAGTAAATTTTGAGGTTCAGAATAGTCTACTAATAGTTCTATATATTTAATCACATTTAAAATCATTTTATTTTCCAATGAATTTTTTTTTTGTTTAGTATAAGTTTCGTCTTTTAGAATTTCACGACAACAATAATGAATAGCACAATTTAAATCTAAATATAAATTATTTGTTTTTTTAAAATGTTCTTTTTTACTAATAATGTTATCATAATTATTAATTAAATATCGAAAATATAGAGGAATTCCCATTTTATATTTATGGTAGCACAAAAAACTTAAATCAAATTTTTATATTTGATAAATATAAAATGGTTATTAATCAGAAAAATAACGAAAAACTTTCAATATTCAAAAATAGTTTAAAAAATAAATATCCTAATATTTATCTCACACACATGTCAAAAAAAAAATTAGAAGTTAAAGATTTAATAATAAAAAAACAATATAAAAATCATAATAATATAGAACCAAGTGGATTATATTATAGTAGAAATTATAAAAGACTAAATGAAGAATTAAAATTGAATAGGGAAAATAAAATTAATTTTGGTTATAGATATAAATATTTATATGGTTTAAAATTTAAAAAAAAAAAAATATTTACATCATTAGATAAACCTAATCCAAATCTAATATTAGTTTTAAAAAATGAAAAAGATTGTATTAATTTTAAAAATAAATACTGTTTGAAAGAAGAAGTAATCGCCAAAGAAATAGCTCCAATTATGGATTTAGAAAAATTAAAAAAACAAAAATTTTATCAAGAAATTAAGAATGAAAAAACTAGAAATCAGATGATTAAATATTATACTAAAATAAGGAAAAATATAATTGTAGAATATCCAAAAATCTCTTATTATGCAGTATCTAAGGATTTTGGTGGTTTAGATTTTCAGTGTAATTGTTCTTTTGGTTATTTTTCAAGTAAAAATTATGGTGTTATTTGGAATACTGATATTATAGCAGATTTACAATTAATGTATAAAATATAATTATTCATTTTCTTCTTCATCACTACTATTATCTAAATAACTAAAATCAACATATTGTTCTTTTTTATTATTTTTATTAAATGTGTTTTTTGTATTAATATTATCTTCTTCTAAACAAAACTCAGTAAATTCTTCATCATCATCTTTACTACCAAACTTAGCACTTGCACCATTAGATATTTTAATTAATTTTTCATTTATTAGTTTTTTACGTTTTAATTCATTTATTTCATATTCTTTATAAACGTGTATAATATCAACCTTAGATCTCTGTTTATTATTTTCAAAATTTCTTTTTGTAATTAAAACAAAATTTCCTTCAATAACCCATTGTTTTCTTCTCCTTAATTTTCCACAAATAATACCAATAGAATCGCAAGAATATTGTGACTCTTTTTCAGTTCCTTCAATATACTTAACTGCAAACTGACCATTACCGAGGGGTTTTCCAACCAATGCAAAATATTGTTCTTCATCTGGAAGTTCAAGAGGTCTTTCCATATGAATACTATTTGCTTGTTTTTTATGTTTGTTACCACCTTTTGTATTTCTTACCATTTTTGTTAAATAATTATTAATTTTACAGATTTTTTTAAATAAATCAATTTTTAAAATTATTGAATTAAATTTTTTAATTAAAAAAAAATTTTTGGTAATATTATTAAAATTATTTATTACATAATATTATGGATTTATTAAAAAATAAATATTCAAAGGAAGATATCCATAAAATTACAATAGTTCAGAATAAAGTAAGAAATAATTTAATTAATATTAGAAAGTTAAATGATAGAATGAATATAATGTATAATAATGTATATTCAATCATGAAAAGAATAAATAATAATTTTATTTTAGGATTGATAACACAATATGAATATAATTCAGAACTAACAAAACTTGATAATCAATTAAATAATTTAAAAAAATTACCAAGACCATTCAAACTTTCAAATAAATTAGAAAATAGTATAGAAACAACAAAATTTATTATTAGTAATATTAATGATAATTTATTTGAAATTGCAATGAAAACTGGAACAGATAAAATATTTGACGTATTTCATTTAAAATATCCACATTCAATAAAAGAATTATTGAGATATACAGAAAAAACTGAAAAAAATTTAATTTATTTTTACAATAACGTTTTTATTCCTGAAAGTATAAATATATATTGTTTAGATGATATTGATTTAGAAAGTAAGAATGAGTCTCTGGTTCCATATTCTGGTAAGACGAAATTAAATAAGAAACAATATGATATTAAAAATATTTATTCTTGTAAAGGTTCAAAATGCTTTGAAATGTATAAAAAAAATAAATCTTTTATTGAAAAAATAAGAGGTGCTAGATTATATATACCTATTAAAAATCAAGTTTTAAAAATAAATGATATTTTAGTTTTTGATGGATATTTTCTAGAAGATCCATTGAATATATCTAGAGTTGGAGGACTATTAGAAAATAAAAATAAAAATTTATTAGAGAAAATGGAAGCATTAGATATAAATAATTATTTTAAAAATGCTTTTATTCATCAAATATCAATCAGAGATTTTCTTTTACATAATAATGATATTCTAGTAGAAAATTGTTCAAAAGCTTACTATGAATTAAATAATTTAAAAAAAAAAACAATCTCAACATTAGTAAAAGAATTTTTAATTTCAGATTTTTTAAAACAAAGAGATATTCTAACATTATTTTTGTTGATGAAGGATGATGTTGACACACAATATTTAGCATATCTAATGTATGATATGATAACTAATGAATCATACTTATTAAAACCACAACCATTAGCAGAACAAGTATTTAATAGTTTACATTGGTCAGTGCAAAAATTATTTAAAGTAGCAATAAAAAAAATAAATAAGAACACTAACAAATTGTTGAATTTTAATGAAGAAGAAATTTCTTATGAAAAAAGAATATTTTTAATGAAAACGAATGATTATGTAAAATCAAAAGCTATGGAAAAATATAAAGAATATTGCAAAAGTGGTGAGGCAAGTGCAAAATGTATACAATACATCGAAGGAATTTTAAAAATACCGTTTAGTATTTATAGAAAAGAACCAATCTTATCATTTTTAGATAAATATAGAAATTCATTAAATACTTATATTAATTCCTATATAATTGAATGTAAAAAAATAATTGATAAATCCTCTGATAAAAATTTAATTAAAAATTATGAATTATGTTTGGAAATGAAAACTAATAATTTAATTAAAAAAACTTGTGGTAATGTTTTAGGTCATAAAGATAAAAGTTTAAAATCACAAGAAATAGATTATTTTATAAGTAAATTTAATTCAAATATGCTAGTTGAAAAAAATTTAAAATATGATACAACCAATGTTATAAAATATTTTAAAAAAGTTAAAAAAGATAAATTAACTGATTTTATAAAATTAATCAATGAAGATTTAATTAAAAATAATAAATCTGAAGAAATAATAGAAGAATCTTTAACAAAAAAAAATATAATTAAAAAGTTAGAATATTTTTTAACAAATCCAGAAAATTTAGATATAACTCAAAAGTATATTAATTATTTAGATGAAGAAAGAAAAATTAAAATTATATCTCAAAATTATGACCAAATATCACAGTTACATAATAATTTTTTTTATTTAAATTCAGAATGGTTTGATTATAAACAAGATTACAAAAAATATCTTAAAAATTCTAATAAAATATTAGATGATGCTGTATATCACCAAGACGAAGCAAAAATTCAAATTAAAAGAATAATAGCCCAATGGATAAATGGTGAAATGAAAGGTTATTGTTTTGGATTTGAAGGTCCACCAGGAACTGGAAAAACTTCCTTAGCTAAAAAAGGTATTGCAAAATGTTTAACGGATAAAGAAGGGAATGAAAGACCATTTGCATTTATAGCACTAGGTGGTTCAAGTAATGGAGCAACATTAGAAGGACATTCCTACACATATGTTGGTTCTACATGGGGTAGAATAGTTGACATTTTGATGGAAACAAAATGTATGAATCCAATTATATATATAGATGAACTAGATAAAGTTAGTAAAACTGAAAATGGTAAAGAAATAATAGGTATTTTAACACATTTAACTGATCCATCACAAAATGATGAGTTTAGTGATAAATATTTTTCTGGTATAAAGTTAGATTTATCAAAGGTATTATTTATATTTTCTTATAATGATTATAATTTGTTAGATCCAATTTTAGCAGATAGAATTCATAGAGTTAAGTTTCAAAAATTAAATAAATATGAAAAAGTGCATATAGTAAATAATTATATTTTACCAGAATTACTAGAAACAATAGGGTTTAATAAAGGTGATATAATTTTCCCAAAGAAAGTATTAGAATATATAATTAATACATATACACAAGAAGCAGGAGTTAGAAAACTAAGAGAAAAAGTATTTGAAATTTTAAGAGAAATTAATCTTAGATATCTCATGGATTCAGATGAAAAAAAAATTAATATACCCTTAGAAGTAGACCTAAAATTAATAGACGATGTCTTTCATAGTAAACCTAAATTTTCGGTAAAAACTATCACTCCTATACCAAGAATAGGACTAGTAAATGGATTATATGCTACAGTTAGTGGAATGGGTGGACTTACAATAATAGAATCATTTAAAACACCAACTGATTCTAAATTATCCTTAGAATTAACAGGACAACAAGGAGATGTAATGAAAGAAAGTATGAAGGTTGCTAAAACGGTAGCGTGGAATGTA
>MDSZ01090686.1_pt1 | contig 22688 bp, 26 predicted proteins | sample 811201 | NCBI WGS metagenome assembly MDSZ01 (sample SAMN05326647, study PRJNA326480) | marine metagenome | isolation source: seawater | place: Indian Ocean: North | collected 2010 | reverse complement strand
TCATATATACAAAAGTTGACATAATCTTATCTCCTTATTTCCATATAGTTATTAATAATTCTTTGGTGACTCACGTCTAATACCCAACCCAAATTGTTTTGGCTTATCAGCCGGTTCAGGTAAATTACTATTCGAACCGTCAGCCTTTGCTAAATGTTTTTGAATTGCTGCTCCAGGCTTGTAAAACATATGCGCAAATTTAGACCAATACACCCCACCGAACAACACGACATTCGATACAATGAATAGTATTAGGAAAAGTCCACTTAAAATAGATCCTGAGTTTTGTGTAACTGACCAGAGTAAAGCTGTAGATTGAGAAGCTAGAAGTGCCAACACAAACAAGTCAGCAAACATAACATGATACCAAGGATGTCCCTCTGCTGATACGTTTACTCTTATCGAAAACCAGAACCAGAACCCTCCAACACATGTCATAATTGCGCCGATGTGCCAAAGTGTAGGCAACATAGTAGGGGCTACAGATGCTGGTGATGAATAGCTAAATATTAACATAGCTGAAGTTACCCAAAATATGATAGTCCCATACATACCTAGCAGGTGTGCAGCACGTCTTTGAAATGTGCAAAATTCCGAGGACGTCATAATATCTGAAGCAACTGTTTTAGCAATTATTGCAGCTTTCTCCCCCGAAGATAAATCTCTTGTTGCAGCTTGTTTTGCTTTTTTTGCGTTCTCAAAAAAGTACTTAACATTTTTTTTGTGCATCATATCGAGCACGACCCCGCCGATAACCAATATCACCATCGCTACCAGAAAGGCCTGCATGGCAAATGATGGTATCGAAGCTCCTAAATCTGAAAATGGATTGTAAGCTAGCATTTCTTCTCCCTATCTTAATATTTTGCAGTTATGATTTACTGCTCGTTGAACATTATAGCCAAAATTAAGAATATTAGGAATTAATTATTTACCTAATTTAACTTATTTTATCATCCTATTTTATAGGGTTTTTCATCAGGCATTGTTTTGATAATAGGACTTCAATATCTCTGCAACTTCTCTTCTAGCAAATTCAGGTGGTAAATCCTCACCGGCAGCCAGCATTTCCCTTACCTTTGTTCCTGAGAGTAGGACAAAATCGTCTTTTGAATGATCTTCTGCGTCCCTCATCATGACTACTTTATTCAATTTTTTCGAGTAAGCTGTGTGATCAGCCTTAAATATCTCAATTTTGAGTGCTTCTTTTACAAGGTCATGGTCAAAAATCTGTTGTGCTTCAAATGGTTCATAGTAGTCGCCTACTCCTGCATGATCTCTCCCAACTATTAAGTGTGTGCACCCTGCATTTTGTCTAAATATTGCATGAAGCAATGCCTCTTTTGGGCCTGCATACATCATATCAAATCCAAATCCTGATATGATAGCAGTATTTTCAGGGAAATAAATTTCAACCATTTTCCTGATAGCTGCATCCCTAATATCCCCGGGAATATCGCCCTCTTTCAACTTACCAAGCAACATATGTATCAGAACACCATCAGCATCTAATCTTTCATAGGCCATTTTGCATAATTCTTCATGGGCTCTATGCATAGGATTTCTTGTCTGAAAAGCAACTGTTTTTGACCATCCGGCTTCAGTTAGCATCTTCCTTATACCCGGAGCAGTTGCAAAGGTTTCAGGAAAATCCTTAGGGAAGTAACTGTAATTCAACACTTCGATTGGTCCTGAGATGATGTACTTCCCTTGATCTTTAAAATTTTTCACACCTGGATGGTTATCATCATTTGTGCCGAATACGTTAGTAACTATCGTTTCGATATCATCATCACTGAGTTTCTCGACATTATCAATTCTTTGAATCGCGATGACTGGATTACCATCAACATTAGGATCTTTCAATGCGATTTCCTCACCATGAGTATAATCTAATGAATTTGCATCAGCTGTAATGTTAACAATAGGCACTGGCCAAAATATATCATCCAGAGTTAACATTTCTTTTGAAACTCTGAGCGCTTCCTCCTTATTCATATATCCAGTTAACGGATTAAAATAGCCTGCTCCCATCATGACTGCATTCGCAGCAGCTGATGATGTAATTTCAAGTGTTCTCATCTCAGTCGCAGCTGAAAACATTGACGCTCTTGCCATGTCATCATCAATAAAAAGTGTGTTAAGTTCATTAGAGCCATGCGGCATAATTAAATTAGTCATAAGAAATCACCCCTCTCCAAGTGTTTAGTGCAGTAATTGGAAGATGATATAATGCATTTCAAGAAAATTCAAAGGAGAAATGTTTTCAACATTAATTCAAGCGACAACAATATTCATGTAAAAGTAAATTAACTTTTAACTTTTTCCGTCTCAGCGACATCTACAATCTTAATCTTATAAACCAGGTGTTTACCAGCGAATATATGATTACCATCAAACGTTATTTTGCCATTATCTACACTGATAACGCGAAATTTCCTTGTGGTACCTTTATCGTTAGCAAATTCAATCTGCATACCTAATTTTCTATACTCAACTGGCACATTATCAATAGAGTCTGTAAATATTAAACTATCGTCTCTTAATCCAAAACCTAGTTCTGGACTAACTTCAATAGATATATCATCGTTTTTCTCTTTTCCATGCAAAGCGGACTCAACTATGGGTAGTAAGTTCGTTTCTTGACCAAAAATGAAACTTACTGGAGTGGCAACGCTCTCTAACAAGTTATCGCCCTCATAAATTGTATATGTCATGCTTACTAACTTTTCGCTTGATATTTTCATAATCGAGTATCTTATCAGAATATATTCAAATGTTGATTAAAGAATGACTTGACATAAATAACAAACTATTTAATTATAATGATACTCAAGGTTACAAATCAAACCGACACAATCAACTACCTGATGTTTTTTAATGGAGTCTTTATATGAGTAATGCAATAGATATTAGTGATGAAAATTTTGATTCAGAAGTGCTGGAATCAGATAGACCTGTACTTATAGATTTTTGGGCAGAATGGTGTGGACCATGTAAAGTACTTGGTCCAGTTATTGACGAGGTAGCTGTTGATTATTCAGATAAAGTAAAATTCGTTAAACTTAATATTGATCATAACCCCTCCAATACTCAGAAATATGGAATAAGAGGAATCCCAACTCTGATATTGTTCAAAAATGGCGAAAAAGCAGATACAAGTGTTGGGGTGTTATCAAAAAGTGAACTTTCAAATTTTCTAGACAAGAATTTATAAAATGAATTTAACAGAACTAAAACAAAAGCCTGTACAAGAACTTGTTGAGATCGCTGAGGGAATGGGCGCAGATAATGTTGGAAGGCTTCGTAAACAAGATGTCATTTTCACAATCCTCAAAAGTCACTCATCAAGCGGCGAAGATATATCGGGGGGAGGTGTATTAGAAATTCTACAGGATGGATTTGGATTTCTCAGATCTGCAGACAGTTCATATCTTGCTGGGCCTGATGATATTTATGTATCACCAAGTCAAATCAGAAAGTTTTCACTAAGAACAGGTGACACAATACAAGGAAAAATTAGACCACCAAAAGAAGGTGAAAGATATTTTGCCTTATTAAAAATCGATAATATTAACTCTGATACATCTTCAAGTACAAAAAATAAAATTTTATTTGAAAATTTGACACCTCTACATGCAAATAAAAGACTAAGATTGGAAAGAGGTAACGGTAGTTCTGAAGATATATCAGCTAGATTAATAGACATAGCATCACCAATAGGTAAAGGACAAAGGGGGCTAGTTATTTCACCTCCAAAAGCTGGGAAAACTATCATGCTACAAAATATTGCACAAAGCTTGACTGCCAGTAACCCTGATGCACACTTAATTGTTCTATTGATCGATGAAAGGCCTGAGGAAGTCACTGAAATGTCAAGAATGGTTAAAGGTGAAGTAGTTGCAAGTACTTTCGATGAACCTGCCAATAGACATGTTCAAGTAGCTGAAATGGTTATTGAGAAAGCAAAAAGACTTGTTGAGCATAAAAAAGATGTAATTATTTTACTAGACTCAATTACACGGTTAGCAAGAGCATATAATACTATTGCGCCATCATCAGGGAAGGTTCTGACTGGTGGTGTTGATGCAAATGCACTAACTAAACCTAAAAAGTTTTATGGGGCAGCTAGGAATATTGAAGAAGGTGGAAGTCTAACAATTCTAGCCACTGCTCTTATCGATACAGGTTCTAAAATGGATGAGGTTATCTATGAGGAATTTAAAGGAACTGGAAATATGGAAGTACACCTTGATAGACGCATAGCTGAAAAGAGGATATATCCTGCAATCAATATTAATCGATCAGGAACTAGGAGAGAGGAACTATTAATGGAACCCGATGAACTTCAAAAGATTTGGATTTTGAGAAAAGTTCTTCACTCTATGGATGAATTAGATGCTATGGAATTTATGCTTAATAAACTAAAATCAACAAAAACTAATGCAGAATTCTTTGAGTCTATGAAAAGATGATTAGGATAATTTAGTATCTAACTTTTTTGCAACATACTCGTCTACAAATTTGTTAAGACTACCCCTATGCTTAGCAATGTCTTTGATAACCGAGGATGATATGAAACTAAATTTTTCATCAGGGCTTAAAAAAATACTCTCAATATTTGGATTCATTGTTCTGTTGAGGTTAGATAACTGTACTTCATATTCGAAATCAGACACAGCACGTAGTCCTCTTAGCATTACTTTTGCATCCAGTTCTCTAGCGTGCTGAACTGTAAGCTTATCAAGTTTTATTACTTCAACGTTATCATATTTAGATAAAACCATCTGACACATATCGTATCTCTCGTCATAAGAGAACAAGGTATTTTTTTGAGTATTAAATGCAACAGCAACAATCACGGATTGGAAAATACTTGATGCTCTTTTAACAAGGTCCTCATGCCCATATGTTATAGGATCAAATGTACCTGGATATATAGCTTTAATTTTCATACATTCTTATTAACAGAAATTGTATAACTTACATCCCCAATACTCAAATCTTTGATAACTTTATGAGTAGAAGATATATAATCAAGATATTGCTGGTTATCTTTTTTATATTTCTCAAAATATAGAAATTTGTTTTTTTCAAGTAAATCTTTATCAGCTAGCAGTTTTAGCGTTTCACCCAAAAGAGGTGTATTATATGGTGGATCGATGAAAATGATGTCATAGAACTTTTCCGTGCAATCACTAAGAAACTTATCTACATTTTTCTTGATAACTTTAGCGCCCGAGACACTAAGCTGATTAATATTAAAATTAATATGTCTTGCAAGATCCATGTCATTCTCAATCATAGTCGCACTCTCAATACCTCTTGATAAAGCCTCGAATGAGAGAATGCCGCTGCCTGAGAAAAGATCTAAAGATGATGAGCATAAGGATGTATCAATTACATTAAAAAGACTTTCCCTAACAAACGCTTTTGATGGCCTAAGATTAGGTTTATCTAGTATTTGAATTGATCTAGATTTATATTTACCAGCAATAATTCTTAGTTTATTATTCAACGATTTTACCAACGGTAAACACAGATATATTGTTAAAATCCATCGAATTATCTAGTGCTTCCATAATGCTACCTTTGCTGACATTTTTTAATTTTTCCTTATAATCTTCAAAGTAATTTAAGTTTAGATCTAAGTTATTAATAGCAATAATCAAGTTGAGGAGTTTTTTATTCGTATCTGTGCGCATTTCAAAACTTCTCAATATTGCGGTCTTGGTAACATCTATTTGCGATTCCGTTACATCAAACAGTTTTAATCTTTCAATCTGCTCGAAGATTATCCTCTGTGCAAGATTATTATTTTCATTTTTAGTCTGTAATGAAATTTTCAAATATCCTTTGTCGCGATAGGTTGATAAGTAACTAGAGACAGAGTATGACAGACCTCTTTTTTGTCTTATCTCTTCCATTAACCATGATCCAAACCCACTACCCCCAAGAATATAATTTGCAACCAATAAATTATGATAATCGGGATGAGATCTAGCAATTGATGGGATGATTATGGCAATGTGTGACTGTGATGAATCAAATTCCGTGTGATGGGTAACTTTATTCATCTTGAATTCATCAGAACCCACAATTTTTTTTGTAGTGAATCTATTAGTTAGTAGGTTTATTATATGTCTCGAATCTTTCTCTTGTATATCACCAACAATATTGATTTCGACATCATTAAGGTTAAAAACCCTATCTCGGTGGAGAAGAACATCTTCAGTCTTTATTTTTATTACAGATTCCTTCCTACCAATCGATTGATGCGCAAATGCTGTGTCTGAGAAGAGCTGTTCAGAAATTGACAGGCTTAATAATGAACCTGGTCTTTTTTTCGATTCTGATATCGCTGTGAGAACTTTCTCTTTTTCGAGATTAAATATAAAATTATCAATATAAGTGGTCATTAATGCCTTATTTAGTATTTTAGTTAATTCTGAAATCTGATTTAAATTACTTACAGACCTTATATTCAATGATAATGATTCTTTGTTGACAGAGTATGATAGCTTAGCCCCGAGATTCTCGAAGTAGCTGACTAACTTTTTGTTATTGACATCTGAAGACATCAGAACGTTCAACATAAGGTTAGTTAAACCTGGGATATCTTGGTCATTTGCACTACCCCTACGTATTGTTAAATTAATATCAACAATCGGCAATGTATTTGAGTAGATGTGAAGATAATTTTTATTATCACCAATGGTATGGATAATAGGATTAGCTTGAATAATTTGGGAGAATAATATGACACAAAGTGATAGAACAAGTCTCATTTTTTTGGCCTAAGAATAGTGACTAAGGGTTCATTGCCAGTAATATAAGTTTTCCCTGCCTTTTTAATCTCTTCAAGAGTTAAAGATTCAGATATATTGTAATATTCGTCAAGTAACCTCCAACTCAAGTTCTTAGTTTCAAGCATGCCAACTTGCATAGCTTGATAGAACACCGAATCAAACTTATATATGTTGTTTGCTTTAAGACGCGCTTTGGCACTTGATAGCTCTTCATCAGTAATCGTATCAATTGACTCATTTGAAAATTGCTCAAGAAGATGAGATTTCAAATCTATTGGCTTTACATTGTCCCTTGGCGTACCAGCAACAATAACCAAATTAGGATACTGATTATAAGTGTCATTGGATATGAATGTATCTAGCGCAACTTTCTTTGTATTAACTAAATTTTGAGTCAAACGAGACGAATAGCCACCGTCCATAACTTCTAAAAATAAATCAAATGCATAAATCTGTCGAATTTCATCTTCATTAAACTCTGGTTTTTTAAATGATAGAAAAATTATTGGTTTAGATACATCCTCATAGACCTCAAAATATTTCTTAGTTTTAAATTCTAACGGAGTTGATTCCGGAATGTCATATCTCTGATTTTTTATTGAACCATAGTACTTCTCAATATACTTTTTCACTCTATTATTATCAAAATTACCTGCAATAATAACTACTGCATTATTTGGTTTGTAATAAGATTTATACCAGTTCTGTAAATCTTTTTTTGAAGTGTTCTCAATGTCGTTCATTGTTCCTATAATCGGGATACCGTAATTATTCATACCAAATGCGTTAACCATTATTTTCTCAAAAGTTTTAGACACTGGATTGTCGTCTGTTCGAAGTCTGCGCTCTTCTTTGACTACATTAATTTCCTTTTCAATTTGATCTACATCTAAATTGAGATTTCTCATTCTATCTGATTCTAATTCGATACATCTCTCCAAGTCAGATTTGTGAACTTTTTGAAAGTAGCCAGTAAAATCTTTGCTAGTGAATGCATTTTCAGTTCCACCCATCTTTTTTACGATAGAAGAGAATTCCCCTGGACCTAGGTTATCGGTTCCCTTGAACATCATATGTTCTAAAATATGAGATATTCCGGTTTTGCCCTGAAACTCAACGCTTGAACCGACTTTGTACCATATGCTATTCACAACAGAAGGGCTCCTGTTGTCCTCGATTAAAATGACTTTTAAACCATTTTCTAACTGATACTCCTCTACCCTATCTGAGAATTTAATGTCAGCATGTGCAGTTGATAATAAGAGTAAAACCACTAAAAAAATGATTGATTGACCTTTACGAAACATATGGCAATAATATCAAAAAATTAATTTATTTGTCTGAATATTGTGTTGAGCATAATGTGTTTTTTTTGATATCAATCACTTGAAATAAGGTAATCTACAACTATAATTATAGTCAGAATTATGAACAAAAACCTGACAAATAGGCCAATAGCCAAAGAAGTAGCATTAGATTTGGAATCATCTGACGCTCTCAACTATTATTTATCACAACTTAGAGAAACACCTCTTCTATCAAAAGAGCAAGAAGAAGAGTTGTTCCATAGGCTTCATAATTCTGAGGATATGGACGCTGCCCGCAAACTTGTCATGTCTCATCTAAGATTTGTGGTTCATATTGCAAAAACATACAAAGGGTATGGTTTGCCGCTTTTAGATATTATTCAAGAGGGTAATGTAGGTCTAATGAAGGCTGTAAAGAAATTTGATCCAAGTAAAAAGGTACGATTACTATCTTTTGCTATTTATTGGATTAGAGCCGAAATTCATGAATTTGTTCTCAAAAATTGGAGGATTGTAAAAGTAGCAACAACAAAGGCGCAAAGGAAGCTTTTCTTTAAACTAAGAAGTAAAAAAACTTCGTCTAATTGGCTATCAGACCAAGAGACAACGGATATCGCTTCAGAGCTTAATGTTGATAGTAAAACTGTCAAGCTAATGGAGAATAGACTCAGTAGCGCAGACGTAGCTTTCGATCCTATAGAAGATGATGAAAACACACCATCTAGTTATTTATCACATAATACAACACCTTTATCTTTACTCGAGGCTCAAGATTCTGAAGATAATGACATGAAAAAACTTACTCTTGCTCTTAATCAGCTTGACGAGAGAAGTCGTGATATCATATCACAGAGATTTTTATCTGATAACAAGCCTACACTTGATGAGCTATCAAAAAAATATAAAGTCTCCAAAGAGAGAATTCGTCAAATAGAAGAGAAGTCACTCAACGTACTAAAAGATTCAATACTGCTTGCCTAGTATCTATAGCATTAAGAAATAGTGGTCTGCTAGTAGCGCCGCAAATAGTAACGCAAGGTATGTAATTGAATACTTAAATAACATGAAAGCTTTTCTGATGTTCTTCGTAATGTAAAGGTCATAAGAATCATAAATAAACTTAGCGCCAAGTAGGATTACAGATGTTAGATATATGTATGATACTAACCCTAATAAGTAGGGGAATAAGGTGATACAAAATAGTAAGATCGAATATAGAAAGATATGTAATCTAGTAAAGTCATCTCCATGAGTCACTGGTAACATTGGTATATTCGCTTTGCTATAATCTTCTTTTTTATACACAGCCAGCGCCCAAAAATGTGGCGGTGTCCACAGAAAAATAATTAGAAATAGTAACAATGGCAGCTCACTTACACCGTTAGTAACTGCTGTCCATCCGAGTAAAGGCGGCATGGCTCCTGCTATACCTCCAATTACAATGTTTTGAGAGGTCAGATTCTTCAAATATACAGAATATATAATCGAATAAACTATTATTGAGAAAAGTGTGAGTATGGTAGTGATTGTATTCACATATTCATAAAGTATATAAGTGGAGATAACAGATATAATTATTGAAAAAAAAATAGCATGGCGGGGTGTAACGTTACCCTTGATCAGTGGTCTACTTTTAGTTCTATCCATGATCGCATCAATTTTTTGGTCCACTATCTGGTTGATAACTGCGGCTGCAGATGCAGCGAGATAAATGCCAATACTCGCGTAGATCATAAGACCGTAATTAAGATCATAATCTTGTGCTAAAAGCATACCAACTATAGCTGTAAATATTATTAAAAAATTCACGCGAGGTTTAGTAAGTGCTATAAGATCAAAAATAATCGAATTAGGTGTCGTTGTGCTATTCATTTACTCTGTTTTCGTAAATGATATCAGAGAATAATATAAAGCACCCGTTAATAATGCCATTAAAATAGCTGCATTCATTGTATGCCAGACAGCAATATTAAGTGGAAGGCTATAGACAACATTAGATATACCGAGAGCGATTTGTAATACAAAGAAAACAATACTCACGCTAATGACTTTCTTTAAAAAATAGTGCTCTTTGAGATTAAAAATAATATATATCATCATAAGAAAGAAAAAAGTTAAAATTAATGCAGTTACCCTGTGTACATAGTGCACAGCTACCTTCGATCCATAAGCCAAAAATCCGCCCTCATAATTAATATCAGGAAGATTAAGCAAATTAAATGCTCCCTCGAATATCATTTCCTTTGGATACCATTGATCAAGACATTTTGGAAAATCTGTGCAAGCAAGTGAAGCATAGTTGGTGCTGGTCCATCCCCCTAATAAGATTTGAACTATTAACAAAGACCATGTTACAAATACTACCGTGAGTGCATATGCAGGTATTTTGACTTGAGAAATACTTATATCTGCATACTTCAAACCGTTGATAAATAATAACGTAGCAGTTAACATACCAAAAAAAAGATGAGTTGTAACGACAGTCGGCTTAACTAACATTGTAACAGTTAGCATACCCATAATAGCTTGTACTATAATCAATAATGAAATTAATATTGGAAGCGTGTGGTTCTTACGCGAATACCTAATTGAAATATATGTTATAAAGAAAACATATAGGCCAAGCATTCCAGCGACATACCTGTGGAGCATTTCTCGCCATGCTTTACCTATATCAATGTTTGCACCAGGATAATTCTCTCTTGCTTGAGCAAGTTCATCGGCTGTGTCTGGTGTTGTTAAAAGACCATAACAGCCTGGCCAATCAGGACAACCCAATCCGGCATCAGTTAGTCTTACCCAAGCACCAAGTGATATAACGAGTAGCGTAAATAGTGCACCTAGAAAGCTTAGTTTTGATATTTTTGAATCATCCATAACTCATCTTCTTGAGAATTTAAGAAGCTTTTTTAAGTCTTTCAGCAAGCTTTTAGCTATAAAATCAGTATTATAACCCAATATAATTTTGCCAAAAGGATCAGCAATATAAATTCTCTCATCCATTTTAGTGAGTTTATTATAAAGCGTTTCGGATCGCTCTAAAACAATAAGTTTTGGATAATTTTCAATATTTACTCTATTTTTTTGAGTGTTATTTTTTAGAAGATATCTTTTAACTCTATCCATATCTTTGCCGAGAGCAGTGTTGATTTGTCGGAGCATGTACATATTATCCTGACACAACTGATCACAGGTACTATCAATTACTTGTAATATTATCCAATGATTATTGTCTTCTAAGTTTTCAATGTTTACATCAGTAGTTAAAAATGTGCCATGGTTTGTTGTGCCACGTGTTGAAGTTATATTATTGTCAAAAAGATGTTTAGCGAAAATAAATGGCAGTACAAACACGAATACAATTAATAAAAACTTAAACTTTCCCATTTTTTTTCCTATTTAATATTACTAGAAAGATAACACCAATTAGAGCGAACAAAAACCACTGGCCTGCATACATATAATGTGTGAGATGTTTATTCTCGAACTTTTCGATGATTTGAGTATAAGCGTAATCACTATTATGTTCTAAATTTAGATAAAAAGGATAAACCTCTTTTTTTAATATTGACGATATCTCTTCAATATCAAGATTTTGCACTATGTACGGCCTTTCATCAGTAATATTCTTACCGCTTAACTTAAGAAGTTGCATTGGATACTTTATGTATCCCTTTATTTTAAGACTAGAATCAGGTGAAGAAATATCAGGATATTTTTGCCTTGAAAAATTATCGACCCAACCCCTATTAACTATGATAATCTTATCCTCAACCTGAAAGGGAGACATAACTAAGTACCCTGCTTTTTTGTCATGGACAATATTATCCAATAAAAAATACGGCTCTTGGAATATTCCTTCAACTGTAATCTTAGTATATCTTGAGGGGTTATTTTTAACTTCATTTAAGTTTTGATATTGCTTTGATGACTGAACTTGATGATCTTTTTGAATGTTGAGTTTCTGCTCAGCACGATCTAGTTGCCACATACCTAAATAAATACAGGTAAGGACTAAAGAAAATAAAACTAAGTTTTTAAATATATTTTTCATTCTAGTGATAACATGTCCATATGTTCAAATTTGCGATTATAACCTTGCTCATTTTGATAATATATAATCTTGTCATGGGTTTTGTTTATATACTTAAAGATAAGTCAACTTCTAATCGAGGGTTAGCCTCTCTAAAAACAAGGATTGTCCTGTCTGTTCTCCTATTTGCATTACTTATTATTGGTTATTATATGGATATGATTAAACCGAATAGTTTATAATCCTAGTTACAACCAGTAAACAAATACGAAAAGCCCAAGCCAAACAACATCCACGAAATGCCAGTACCAAGCTACAGCTTCAAATCCAAAATGATTTTCATTAGTGAAGTGACCCTTAATACACCTAAATAGAATTACAGTTAACATAATGGCTCCAAGGGTGACATGAAAACCATGAAAACCTGTTAACATATAAAAAGTCGAACCATATATTCCGGATGACAACTTTAAATTTAGATCATTATAAGCATGTGAATATTCATATGCTTGAAAACCAACAAAAATAAACCCCAAAAGAACAGTTGCGACCAGCCCAAGTATAAGCTGATTTCTTTTCCCTTCCTTCAGTCCATGGTGTGCCCATGTAACTGTGAGTCCGCTGATTAGGAGAATAATAGTGTTGAGAGCAGGAATTCCAGCTGCTTTCATTACTATGAAATCACCACCATAGTTTGCAGGCCCGTTGGAAGGCCAAACATTCTCAAAAGATGGCCATAGCTCCTGATTTGTGCTTACTCCGGAACCATCTCCCGCTAACCATGGTAAAGATAGCTCCCTTGCATAATATAGAGCCCCAAAAAAAGCTGCAAAAAACATAACCTCTGAAAATATGAACCAAGCCATGCCCCATCTGAATGACATATCGACCTGGCCATCATACAAGCCGCCTTCACTCTCTCTAACAACATATGAAAACCAGCCATAAATAACTAACAGTAATAATCCAAGCCCCGTAAGTGTAAGAGTAAGCGTTGATTCGTCATTCATGTAGTTTGCTAGCCCGATAAACATAATCATTAGAGCGATAGTAGCTAGAAATGGCCATTTAGTTTCGTGGGGTACGTAATATGATGAGCCGCTCATAGTTTATTTGACTCAACTACATTGTTGGTTATATCGAACATAGTATATGACAGTACTATGTCACCTATATTAGCTGGCAGATCATCATCAACTATGAACTGTATGCCTAAATCTTTAATCTCACCAGAATTTATAGTTTGTTGGTTGAAACAGAAACATTCTATTTTTTTGAAATACTCTGCATATTTTCCAGGGGTCACACTCGGGCTAGCAGTGGTGTGAAGCTGCTTGGTTGAATTATTCTTCATTACATAGTGAGTATTATATGGCTTTCCGACCTGAACAGTCATTTCTGTAACCGAAGGCTCAAAATAAAGAGGGGCAGAATTTGCAACGTTAGAGATAAATTTAATCTTTACAAATCTATTTTCTTTTTGAATATCATTACCCGTATATGCAACTTCGTTTGTTTTACCATTCAAGCCAGTTATTTCACAAAACGTGTCATAAATAGGCACAAGGGCGTATGAAAAACCATACATGGCAACAACAACGAGTGAGAGCTTTGTAATAGTTGATTTAACGCTTTTCATCAATCAATTTTAGGTGGAGTATCAAATGAATGATAAGGTGCTGGTGATGGTAAGGTCCATTCTAGTCCTTCTGCACCTTCCCATGATTTATCAGCAGCCGTCACAGGCTGTCTTAAAGTTTGAAATAGTATGTATACAAATAAGAGCTGCGACAGCCCGAAACCGAATGCTCCGATAGAGGCAATCATGTTAAAGTCGGTGAACTGAACTGCATAATCAGGGATTCTGCGTGGCATACCAGCTAATCCAACGAAGTGCATTGGGAAGAATGTAATGTTCACAAACACAGTTGTCATCCAAAAATGTAATTTACCTAGTGATTCGTTGTACATTTTGCCAGTCCACTTTGGAAGCCAATAATATACGGCAGCTATGACCGCAAAAATTGCTCCAGGTACAAGTACATAATGAAAATGTGCTACTACAAAATATGTGTCATGATATTGAAAGTCAGCAGGAGTGATAGCTAGCATTAGTCCAGAGAAACCACCAATGGTGAAAAGGATAATGAAGGCTAATGAAAACAACATAGGTGTTTCAAATGTCATTGATCCTTTCCACATTGTTGCTACCCAATTGAAAACTTTTACACCTGTTGGCACTGCGATTAGCATTGTCGTAAACATGAAGAAAATTTCACCAGCAAGTGGCATTCCAACTGTAAACATGTGGTGTGCCCAAACAATGAATGAGAGCAATGCAATAGATGCAGTTGCATATACCATTGAGTCATATCCAAATAATTTTTTTCTAGAAAACGCAGGAATAATAGTAGATATAATACCAAATGCAGGAAGTATCAGAATATATACCTCAGGATGACCAAAGAACCAAAATATATGTTGAAAAAGAACAGGATCTCCACCACCTGCGGCTGTAAAGAAACTGGTACCGTAGAATCTGTCTGTCAATAGCATAGTAATTGCACCTGCAAGAACTGGCATAGCAGCTATAAGTAGAAATGCGGTTATCAACCATGTCCAAACAAAGATTGGCATTTTCATGAGTGTCATACCTGGAGCTCTCATATTTAAAATTGTAGCTATGACGTTTATTGCTCCTAAAATTGACGATGCTCCTAATAAGTGAAGTGAAAAAATTACAAATGGCATAGAGTTACCGCCTTGCAATGACAATGGAGGGTATAATGTCCATCCAGCTGCTGGACCACCACTTTCAAAGAAGAGTGTGCTTATGAGCATTGCAAACGCGAATGGCAAGATCCAAAAGCTCCAGTTATTCAACCGCGGCAGAGCCATATCAGGAGCGCCAATCATCATTGGAAGCTGCCAATTAGCTAATCCGACAAAGGCCGGCATTAGTGCACCAAAGATCATAATCAAGGCATGCATCGTGGTCATTTGATTGAAAAATCCAGGAACAACCAGCTGTAAGCCTGGCTGAAATAACTCAGCACGTATGATTAGTGCCATAAATCCACCAATAAAAAACATAATTAGACTGAACCATAAATAAAGCGAACCTATATCTTTATGATTAGTGGTTGTTATCCATCTCATTAAACCAGACGGTTGATGGCTATGCTCTTCTTTTAAATGATCTATATTTGTACTCATAATATAATTTCCTTATTCTAATTTCTCGGCAACGCGGTTTTTCTGATTTAGAGAAACCCATTTTGTATATTCTTGTCTTGGTACTGCTTTTACAACAATTGGCATAAACCCATGATCTTTTCCACATAATTCTGTGCATTGGCCTCTATAGACACCAGGTTGTTTTATATCTATCCATAATTCATTTATGTAACCTGGGATAGCGTCTTTTTTTCGTGTCAATTCTGGTACCCACCAAGCATGAATTACGTCGCTAGCTGTGAGCAATATTCTAATTTTAGTGTCTGTTGGAAGTACTACTTGATTATCAACATCGAGGAGGTAGTTGTCTACTTTCTTTACATCAATTTCTGAACCTAATTGTCTTGCTTCATTGCTGTTGTTTGCAAGTTTACTGAAAAATGAGACGTTGTCTTCCACATAATCATATTTCCACATCCACTGGTAACCAGTAACCTTAAGCGTTATTTCTGAGTTCCTAGTGTCTTCCATCATTATTAGTGTTTTTGTAGCAGGCACAGCCATTCCAACTAAAATAACGAATGGAATTACGGTCCAAATAATTTCAACCGTAGTACTTTCATGAAATGATGCAGGCTTGGCTCCCTTAGACTTTCTGTGATGAAAGATCGAGTAAAACATTACACCAAAAACTATTATGCCAATTACAACTGTTATGTAGAAAATGAGCATATGTAAATCATATGCGGCATTTGCTGTAGGGGTTACGCCCCTTGGCATGTTGACTTCCCAGTCTGACATAGCAGCAAGCGGTGCTAACATTGATACTAAAAATATTGATAATCTATTCATTTCATTCCCTAATTTGTGGTTATTGATCCTTCAATATGTCCCAATATTAACAAAATATTAGTACTTATGGAATTTCTAATTTACTCTTTTTTTAACTCTTTAATCTCAATGAATTTACCTGATTTATTAAGGGTTTTATTGGGTTTCAGTGCATACCCGAAGATAATATCATATGTGATATCGAATGTTTTTGATGATTCATTGTATAGACACTCTTTTATCTTGAGATATTCACTTTTGGTTATGTAAGATTTGTTTGACGGTGATGTGAGATTAGTTCCCGAGAATCGCAGTGACTTGAGAAGTTGTTCAAAAGAACTGAATTCGATAGTGATCTTCTCATTATCCACTACTGGATCCTTGAAATCAGCAGCGAGCATAAGATCGCCATAGTGATGCATATCAATGTATGAATTAAATCTCAATTTACTATAAATTTCACTTGGGCATTTTCTAAATTCTTTGAGTGTATCTGGTCCTACAACGGAAAAAAGAAATAATCCATGAGGCATGAGTAAGCTAGAAATTTTTTTAAATAAATCAGAATTGACAGAGCACCAATGCAAAGTCAGGCTAGATAATATCGTGTCAAAAGATGATTGTTCAAAAGGCAGTCTTTCTGCAGAGCCAACTATACACTTCGCCTTAGGTTCTTTTTGTCTGTGAACTTGATGCATCTCGTAAGAAATATCCATACAAGTAATATTTACAGATGAATATTTTTTCTTGATATCGAGAGACAGCTTACCAGTTCCAGAACCAATATCCAAAATATCGCACTTATCATGTTTTATAAGTTCTAATCTTTTTAATAGGCGTTTAGTAACTTCAGTTTGAATAAAAGACTGCGAATCATATGTCTGAGCTCTTCTGGAAAATGAATTAAAAACCGTCATTACAATAATTCAATGATGTCATATATCTCATCAAAATCAAAAAATGGGTAGTGAGGACTTTTTTCTACTCTTGAGATCATAAAATTCTTTTTTTCTAACTGGCAAGTAGACCTCGTATCATTAATCTCATCACACTCAGATAGCAATATTTTTATATTATCTGATTCGCAAACAGAGACTTTTGATATATCGATCGTCATCAAATGTTTTAGCTCAGTATTAAGCACCTCTATTGATGGAATAGGGTTATGATAAAATAGATTGAGTAGTTTACGATAATTAAGAGTATGATTATTATCGCTTTTAACAGAGTTGTGGATAAACCTTCTGATCGTGCTATCAAAATCACTGTTAATGTTTTCATATAGTTCATTCACTGAACGAGTTTTTGGTTTGATAAAAGGATTAATGAGTAGAATAGTGCTCCTACACTCACCCATTTTTTCGCTGAGAAGGATAGATGTTGCTCCATATGAATAGGCAATAATTAGGCTATTTTCCTCTCCTTCTAACAATAGAGAATTAATAATATCCGTCCTTTTGCCTGAAGTTGTCTGATGGCCATATCCCGGCATAGAAACAATCTCATGATTATCTATCGACAAGAAATAATTCTGAATATCATCCCAAATATATGGACCAAAAAGCCATCCATGAACAAAAGTTATTTTTTTATATTTATGAATTAACACTACAAATTAGAATAATATAAATCACTAGTGTATGCTTTACAAATGGAGTTTGATTTAAGTTCTCTCATTCTTGCCACTACTTGTTACTTAATCGGCTCTCTACCATTTGCATTAATCGTGCACAAATTACTGTCAACTAGTGACCCGAGAGAATCAGGGTCGAACAATCCGGGTGCAACAAATATGTTTAGAATATCTGGCCCTTTTGCAGGCAGCCTAACTTTTGCGGGTGATTTTTTAAAAGGCTTCATACCGATATTCTTTTTGTGGGATCTTAATATATTGTACTTATATCTGTTGTCATTTTTTTTGTTAGCAGGACATATGTTTTCTATATTCAATAATTTCAAAGGAGGTAAAGGTGTGGCAACTTCATTTGGGTTCCTCATCGCTATAGATACAGAACTCGGATCAGTGCTGGTATTAATATGGATTCTAGTCTTTATCATGAAAAAAATTTCTGGATTGGCAGCAGTAGTAAGCTTTTTATCGCTACCGGTGGTTACATATTTTGTTATCACCGACAGTTTGATATTATATTTATCTATAGTTCATTCAATAATTATTCTTTTAAATCATAAAAGCAATATAAAGAAACTGTTATAATGATAATGATGGATTAGGTTTGATTTTAAAATCACTTTTAAGATTAGATGATTTAGATTTTAGATAACCAGCATATGCAATCATAGCCCCATTATCTGTACTGAACCTAACATCTGGGAAAAATGCTTTGCATGCTCTTAGTTTTGAGAACTCCTCTCTAAGTTTTTTATTAGCACTGACACCTCCAGTTACTACTATGTTTTTGACATTTAGATTATTTGCCGCATGCAAAGATTTTTTAATCAATATCTCTACAATTGTCTCCTGAAGTTCAGCGGATATATTATTGATATCCTCTTCACTGAGATTAATTTTTTGTATTAAATTTATAATGTGTGTCTTCAGACCACTAAAACTAAAATTGTAGTTATTGCTGTTAATCATCGGTCTAGGAAATAGATATGGTTTGCTATTTGACAATATTGATCGCTTCGCTATTTCAGGTCCACCTGGATATCCTAGTCCTAATTTGCGAGCAATCTTATCAAAACATTCCCCAGCAGAATCATCAAGTGTTGTTCCTAGAGTTTCAATACTAAAGTTTTCTCCTACATTAGATAAAATTGTGTGTCCTCCAGAAACAAGAAGAGAAATAAAAGGTGGTTTGAGCTCATTTTCCGTCAGCATAGGAGAGTATATATGTGCTTCTAGGTGATTAACTTCAATTACTGGGATTCTTGTCGCCCAACCTAGCGCCTTTGCAATCGATGCTCCAGCAAGGAGAGGTCCAAGTAGACCAGGTCCATTAGTAAATGCAATCATATCTATACTATCCAGTTTCATGTTTGCCTTAATAAGCAAATGCTCTAGGAGAGGTATGAATTTCTTTACATGGTCCCTTGATGCCAATTCCGGGACTATGCCACCGTACTTCTTATGAATTTCATGTTGTGAGCTTGTTACATGTGCCACTAATTCACCATTTGAATCAACGATAGCCAACCCAGTATCATCACATGACGATTCTATACCCAATATATTCATTGGAGTAGTATAAGTTAAAACTTGCTTTATGAACAATATCAAGTAATATTACGCAATATTTAATATTTAGGAATTTTATGCCAAGTGTACAAGTAAGAGATAATGAGCCATTTGAGATCGCGCTTAGACGATTTAAAAGGGGTTGTGAAAAAGCGGGAATCTTAACTGAAACACGTCGCAGAGAGTTTTACGAAAAACCCACCGCAATGAGAAAAAGAAAAATTGCTGCAGCAACAAAAAGATGCAAAAGAAAAGTCAGCATGGACACATTAAGGAAAAAACCTCCTTACAAAAAATTCTAATCACTAATGCCAAAAACAACTATCAAAGATAGTATTCAAAAAGATCAGGTAAATTTTCTGAAAGAAGGCAAAAAAGAATATTCATCAGTTCTGAGGTTTGCTTTATCTTTCATTAACAAAGAAGAAAAAGATAAAAAAACAGAGCTTAGTGATTCTGATGTTATCAAAGTTATTAAGTCACTCATCAAAAGAAACAAAGATTCCTACGATCAATTTTCGTCTGCTAATAGACCAGAGTTAGCTGAGAAGGAGAAAATAGAAATGGACTTACTTCAGACATATCTTCCAGAACTTATAGATGAAAAACAAACAGATCGCATTGTAAAAAATACCATTGATGAACTAGGTATTAACTCCATTAAAGAGATGGGGAAAATTATGGGAGCAATAAAAAAAAACCATGGAGATAATATTGATTTATCTATGGTGAGTCAGATTATCAAGAAGTATCTGAGTTAATATTTCTTGATATCGCTAAATAGTCACAAGTCCTGTATAATCAAAGTATGGACAAGAATCTTCAATTTTTAGAATTAAAAAGGATGGATCCTGATGTCATTTCTCCAGCAAAGAGAAAAAAAAACTACAATGAGATCTATGGTCACTACACAAGTCAAATTGCCTCTGAGCAGTCAGGAAGGTGTATTGAGTGCGGTAATCCATACTGTGAATGGAAATGCCCGGTGCACAATTACATACCTCAATGGTTAAAATTAATATCTGAAAATAAATTGTTTGAGGCAGCAGACTTATCTCATCAAACAAACTCTTTACCTGAAATATGTGGGAGAATTTGTCCTCAAGACAGGTTATGTGAGGGTGCATGCACGCTTAATGATGGCTTTGGGGCTATTACGATTGGAAGTATAGAAAAATATATAACTGATGAGGCGATTAGTCAGGGATGGAAACCTGATTTATCAAACGTTAAAAAAACCAAGTATAAAGTTGGAATTATAGGTGCAGGTCCAGCAGGATTAGCATGTGCAGACATACTAGTAAGAAACGGATTTAATCCTGTCATATATGATAAGTACGAGGAGATTGGAGGATTACTTACTTTCGGAATACCGCCTTTCAAACTAGAAAAAGAAGTTGTACGACAGAGAAGAAAAATTTTAGAAGGTATGGGTGTAAAGTTTGTGTTAAATACGAACATAGGCGTTGACATTAGTTTTGACAAATTTCTTAAAATGTTTGATGCCGTCTTTCTTGGAATGGGAACATATACATACATGAAAGGTGGCTTTCCTGGGGAGAATCTAAATAATGTCTACGATTCATTGCCTTACTTAAACTCTAATATTAGAAATCTCATGAAAAAAGAGGATAACGAATATATTAATTTCAAAAATAAAACAGTGATTGTTCTTGGTGGTGGTGACACGGCCATGGACTGTAACAGAACTGCTCTTAGACAAGGAGCAAAAAAGGTTTATTGTGCATACAGAAGAAATGAGTTAAACATGCCTGGCTCGAAAAGAGAGGTTAAAAATTCAAAAGAAGAAGGAATCGAGTTTCTATGGAATATGCAGCCTGTTGAGATTATTGGAAAAAAGAAAGCATCCGCAGTTAAATTCATGAAAACCAAACTGAAAAAGACTGATATCAGAGGAAGAGAGATCCCTGTCATCGTTCCAAATAGTGAAAAAATCATAAAATGTGACAATGTAATACTAGCTTTTGGATTTAGGCCTAATCCTCAACCATGGTTTAAAAAAAATAAGATTTTTACTGATGAAATTGGAAGAGTAAAAATTAATAATATTTCAAAATATCCCCACCAAACAAATAATCCAAAAATCTTCTCCGGTGGAGATATGGTTAGAGGATCAGACCTGGTTGTTACGGCAGTTTTTGAAGGGAGAAATGCCGCAAAAGGTATAATAGATTATATTAATGACAAAAATAAATGAGTCATCCTAAGCACCTGCTTATCAAAAGCATATACCAACAAAACATTGAAAGGACACCAATTTGGATCATGAGGCAAGCAGGTAGGTATTTACCCGAGTATATTGCTACTAAAAACCAAGCTGGTGGATTCATGTCATTAATCAGAAACCCTGAGCTAGCATGTGAGGTGACCATGCAGCCTTTAAGAAGATATTCTCTAGATTCTGCGATATTATTTTCGGACATCCTGGTGGTTGCAGATATGTTTAATATGGATCTAAGATTTGAGGACAAGATAGGTCCTATCTTTGATAATCCAATTAGGACGGAAGAAGATTTGAAAAAAATACCCTCTCAATTAGATGTATCGAAGCTTAGTTATGTAAATGAAACAATTAAGAATATAAAAGGTGAATTGAATGATTCGCTTCCGCTCATTGGGTTCATAGGAAGCCCATGGACAGTGGCAACCTACCTAATTGAAGGAAACTCGACAAAGACATTTGCCTACGTAAATGAAATGCTTAAATCGAACCCAAGCCTATTAGTTAAAATTCTAGAAATGATTACTAAAGGAAGTATTGATTATGTCAAAGAGCAAATAGAAAATGGAGTAAATGCTCTCATGATATTTGATACATGGGGTGGGCTATTATCTAAGGAAAACTATGAGAAGTATTCTTTGAGTTTCATTCAAAAGATTATTTTATCAACCAAGAAGGATGGGGTTCCTATTATTTATTACAGTAGATCAAAATCAAACTTTGAGGAACTTAAAAAATTAGATATAAATTGCGTTGGTATAAGTTCAGAGAATAACCTTGGAGAAATGTATAAGTTTTATGATAAAAAGTTTGCTATTCAAGGTAATCTAGATGTTGATATACTTAAGGAAGATAAACCAATCATAAAAAAAGAAGTAATAAAAACGTTAAATGCCTTTCCTTTCAAATCAGGACATATTTTTAATTTAGGTACAGGTATTACTCCTGACATACATCCTGACAAAGTTGCTTATTTAGTTGACCAGGTTAAAGAGCTAAGTATTAAATGAAAAATAAAATCTATCTAGTTGGTTCTATGGGTTCAGGGAAATCCACAATAGGTCGACTGTTGGCTAAGCAAATGAATTTG
>MDSZ01021836.1_pt1 | contig 22689 bp, 24 predicted proteins | sample 811201 | NCBI WGS metagenome assembly MDSZ01 (sample SAMN05326647, study PRJNA326480) | marine metagenome | isolation source: seawater | place: Indian Ocean: North | collected 2010 | reverse complement strand
CGAGTCTGCCCTTGATGAATATTCGCGCCGGGCGCTTGACCGTGTCTGGAAGACCGAGCGGTTCTCCTGGTGGCTGACAAACCTGACGCACCGGTTCAATGACGACGCGTTCGAGCAGCGGATGAAAGAGGCCGAGCTTGCCTACGTCACGACGTCGGGAGCCGGTCGCCAGATGGTGGCGGAGAATTATGTCGGCCTGCCGCTCTGACCTGACCTAGCCCTGCTGGTCGCCGTCATCCGGTCCTGACAGGCTCTCGATCGACGGCCGCTGGCGGGTAGCGTCGCGTTCCGGCCGGTGCTTGCGGGTGAACTGACGCCCGCTCTGAAGCGCGTCCTCGCCCAGACGGGCATGAAGATCATCGATCGCGGCTTCCAGATTGTCACGCCGGCTCGTCCCCTCATCGGCAAGCGCCAGCAGATCGGACTCGCCCGGCGGGCCAAGCTGATCCGCGCCAATGCCAAGCAGCCTGTATGATTTGTGGCCGCCGATCTCGCGCCCCAGAAGCTCACGCCCCACCGTGAACAGCACATGCGCCTTGTCGGTCCTCTCGGGCAGGCTCTGGCTTCGGGTCAGGATACGGTGGTCGGGACGCTTCAGCTTCAGCGTCACCCGTCCTCCGGCAAGCTGCTGCGCTTTCAGCCTCGTCGATACCTTCTGGCACAGCATCTCGAGCTCCGCCTCCAGCTCGGCCGCGGTGGACAGGTCACGAACAAAGGTTGTCTCGCTGGAGATGCTTTTTGCCTCGCGATCCGGCGAAACCGGCCGTGGATCGATTCCGGCCGCCAGGTTGCGGATGGTCGAAGCGCCGCGCCCGAGCAATCCGGACAGCTGGCCGTCCGGCGCGGACACCAGATCGCCGCATGTCTCGATGCCTGCCGCGTTCAGCCGCGCCACCGCCGCCTTGCCAAGCCCGAACAGCACCGAGACGGGCTGTGGGGCCAGCCAGGCCGGCGCGCTGTCCATATCGACGGCGAAGAAACCATCGGGCTTGTCACGGTCCGAGGCCATCTTGGCAAGCGATTTGGTGCCGCTCAGCCCGATGGACACGGTGATCCCGATCTCCTCGCGGATGCCGCGCTGAAGCCTGACAAGCGCTTCGGCGGGCGGGCAGCCATGAAGGGCCTCGGTGCCTGAAAGATCGAGAAAGGCCTCGTCGATGGACAGCGGCTGGACCAGCGGGGTCAGCGCCAGCATGCGCGAGCGGATCTCGCGGCTGATGGCTGTGTAATGGCTCATGCGGGGTCCGATCACCACCGCGTCGGGGCACCGCTTCAGCGCCTGCCAGGTCGGCATCGCCGAACGGATGCCAAAGCGCCGCGCGATGTAGCAGGCCGCCGCGACAACGCCGCGCTCGCGCCCGCCGACAATCACCGGCCGGTCGCGGATGGACGGGTCGTCCCGCTTCTCGACCGAGGCATAGAAGGCATCGCAATCCATATGCGCGATGGCGAGGCTGAACAGCTCGCGGCTGCTGCGCACGTCATCCGACCCGCAATAAGGGCATGTCGCCCGCGGCGCATCGCCGCCGTCATAGCCGCGGCGGAGGCAGCTGCGGCACAGCATCTGATAGGCAGAGCCTGTCATCCCCATCTAACCACTCCTGTTCCGTCAAATCTTGGCCGCCGCCATCATCGCCGCCGCCTCGGCGACGCGGCTTTCATTATCGGGCGCGATGCTGCCATCTGCCATGAATTGCGAATTCTCGAACCCGACACGAAGCTTGCCGCCAAGCCGGACCGCGTGACGGATGCAGGCCGCCTCTTCCTCGCGAAAGGCGCAGATGGCCCAGTCACCGTCAATGCCGGCGGCCCGCATTTCGGCAAGGAAGCTGTCGATCTGGTCAGGATGCGAGATCGCGCCGGTGTAGTGGCCGATGACGAACAGGCACCATGGCCCCGATTTTGGCAGCCCGGCGGCGTCCAGAAGCGCGCCGAGAAGGCGAAGATGTTCCGGCTGGTAGCAGATATGCTGGGTCCGGATGCCGGTATCGGCAAGCCATTGATAGAAGGCGGCGTCCTCGGCCGAAGGCTGTCTCGAGGGAATCATCTCCGGCACGCCGATCGAAACGCCGGGCGGAACCACCTCGCGGGCGAGACGCCGCATATCGTCCGGCCCATAACGCCCCACCGTCTCGGTGGTCATCTGCAGATGCAGGCCGGGCACCGCAATCGCCAGTTCGGCAAGCGCCTCACGGTTGAGGCCCGTATCCAGGATATGGGCCTTGGCCGCGTCCCGCACATGGAAATGCATGGCCCCGGCGCCTGCTGCAGCGCATCTGCGGGCCGTTTCCACGATCTGCGGGATGGTGACAGGCACCGCCGGATGGTCGTCATCCGTCAGGCGGGCCCCGTTCGGCGCCACCATCAGCGGCGGCAGGATGTCTGGTTCGGCCATGAAACAGGTTCCTCACAAACAGCTCGTGGTCCAAGGCGTTCGCCGGGGGCGTGGCGACTCCGGCCCAGCGTCATGCCGTCGGTCACAATCAGGGCGACAATCATGTCACATTTTGCCGCCGGCGGTGGCGTCTAACTGTGAAATATGAATTTTAAAACATGAAAACAACTCGTTAGAAATGCACTGCTCGGCGTCATAAAACTGTAATGCTGGTGACATTATTTTGTAACGCTTGTCGCGGAGACCTGCGTCATTATCAAACCCCTCGCAGGAGACACATCATGCGTTTCACCTTTGCCCTTGCCGGTGCGGTTGCCCTTGTCGGCGTGACCACCGCCGCCAGCGCGCGTGACTATATCAGCATCGCTGGTTCGTCGACCGTTCTTCCCTTTGCCACCATTGTGGCCGAGCAGCTTGGCAACAACCCAAGCTTCAAGACCCCCGTTGTTGAATCCGGCGGATCGTCCGTTGGCAAGAAGGGTGTGTGCGAAGGCATCGGTACCGAGTTCATCGACATCGGCAACGCGTCTTCGCGGATGAAGACTGGTGAGCTGGAATATTGCGACGGCAATGGTGTCGACCTGACCGAGATCAAGGTTGGCTACGACGGCATCGTGGTCGCCAACTCGAAGGACGGTGTGCCGCTGGTCATTTCCAAGGCCGATCTGGGCATGGCGCTGACCGCCATGGTTCCCGCCTGCGCCGACGGATCGACCAACGTGAACTGCACCGACATGGTGCCGAACCCGTTCAAGAAGTGGAGCGACATCAACGCCGACTATCCTGATGTCGAAATCCGCGTCTATGGCCCGCCGACAACCTCCGGCACCCGCGCCTCCTTTGCCGAAATGGTCAATGAAAAGGGCTATTGCAAAAAAGACGAGATGGCCAAGGCAGCCCTGAAGGCGGCCGGTGCCAAGGCGAAGACCTGCCGCGCGATGCGCACTGACGGCGCCTATGTCGAGGCTGGCGAGCAGGACAATCTGATCGTCCAGAAGCTTCAGGAAGATCCGTCCGCATACGGCATCTTCGGCTTCTCCTATCTCGACCAGAACAGCGACACCCTGCACGGCGCTGTCATCGACGGCACCAACCCGACCTTTGACGAGATAGCCGAAGGCTCCTATTCAGTGTCGCGGTCGCTCTATTTCTACGTCAAGCATGCCCATGTCGGCGTTGTCCCGGGCATTGCCGAATATATGGCCGAGTGGGTTAAGCACTGGGGTGAGGACGGCGCACTGTCAGACGCCGGCATGATCCCGATGCCAGAGGCCGAGCGTGCGCAATATGCCGCCGCCATGAAGGACCTGCCGAAACTGACAGCCGACATGCTGAAGTAAGACTGGAAATATAAGGGAGAGCCAGCTAGTGATGGCTGGCTCTTCTTTTCTTTTTGGCCTGGAGGAACAGGTGGACAGCTTTGCGCTTCTGATCGCGGTTCTCCTCATCAGCTCCGGCTATTTCTATCTGGGCACACGATCCTCCAGGACCGTCCGCGCCGCTGGCGCGCGCCTTCATTCCCTGCCACATTATTACGGCCTGTTCGCCGGCCTTGTCGCCGCGCTGCCGGCGCTGTCGCTTCTTGCCATCCTCGCCATTGGTGACGACATCGTCTTCAACAAGCTGGCGCTGGGCTTCATTCCCGCGGATGTGAAGGCAGGCGAGAACTACAAGGAAGTCATCGTCCTCGCCCAGATCTACAATGTCGTGAACGGCATCAATTTCGGCGAGCAGCCGGACTGGGTCTATGCCGCCGCCGAGGCCTGGCATGGATGGGAAGACACCTCGCGCCTGCTGAAGAATGTGACCGTGCTGGCGCTGTCGCTTCTTGGCGGCATGTTCGCCTATCGCATGGTCAATCCGGCCTTCCGGTCACGCAACGCGGTCGAGCGGATCGTGATGACCATCCTCGCCGCAAGCTCGGCCATCGCCATCCTGACCACCATCGGCATCGTCTTCTCGGTGATTTTCGAATCGATGCGTTTCTTCGCCCTTGTGCCTGTCTCGGAATTCCTGTTCGGCACCACCTGGAACCCGCAGTTCGAAGGGGCCGAGCGCGCCGGCTCTGGACAGATGGGTCTGGCCACCTACGGCTCGGTTCCGCTGTTTGTCGGCACATTCCTGATCTCGGTGGTGGCGCTCAGCGTGTCGGTGCCGGTCGGCCTGTTCAGCGCCATCTACCTGTCGGAATACGCCACCCCGCGGGTCAGGTCGCTGGTGAAGCCGCTGATGGAGCTTCTCGCCGGCGTGCCGACCGTTGTCTATGGTTTCTTCGCGGCGCTGACGGTGGCGCCCTTCATCCGCTCGACAGGCATGAGCCTTGGTCTCGACGTCGCCTCGGAATCGGCGCTTGCCGCCGGCCTTGTGATGGGGATCATGATCATCCCCTTTGTCTCGTCGCTGTCTGACGATGTGATCAACGCGGTGCCGCAGGCGCTTCGCGACGCCGCCTACGGGCTTGGCAGCACGCAGAGCGAGACGGTGCGCCAGGTTGTTCTTCCCGCCGCGCTTCCGGGTATTGTCGCTGCCATCCTGCTGGCGGTTTCGCGCGCTGTTGGCGAGACGATGATCGTGGTGATGGCCGCCGGCCTTGCCGCCAACCTGTCGCTCAACCCGCTTGATGCGGTGACCACCGTAACCTCGCAGATCGTGACCATCCTTGTCGGCGATCAGGAATTCGAATCCGCCAAGACGCTGTCCGCCTTCGCGCTGGCGCTGACATTGATTGTCATCACGCTGGGGCTCAACTTCATGGCGCTTCAGATCGTCAAGAAATACAGAGAGCAATATGAGTGACACCGGGAAACAGATGATGTCACCAGCGATGGCCGCCGAGCGTGTCGCCGCCGGCCTTGCGGCGCGGCGCGGCCGTGAAAAGCGGTTCCGGATATATGGCCGGATCGCCATCGGGATCGCGCTGGCCTTTCTGGTGACGCTGTTTGTCTCGATCTTCTCGAAGGGCATCCCCGGCTTTTTCCAGCATTATGTGACGATCGAGGTGGCTCTCGACCGCGCCAAGCTCGACCCGGCCGGCGATCTGTCGGTCCAGTCCCTGTATGACGGCGATGCGCGCGGGGTGATCCGCACGGCGCTGTACGAGGCGGCTGGCGCGTCCGGGCGGTCGGGACGCAAGGCCGCCGGCAAGATCATCTCGCAGGGCGCCGAACAGCGGCTTCGCAACGCCATTCTGGACGACCCGTCGATCCTTGGCACCACCCGCGCCATGACCTTCGCCGTCGATGATGATGTCGACAGCTTCCTTCGCGGTTTCATCAAGCGCGAGACGCCGGAAAAGGACCGCCGCATCAATGACAAGATGATCGGCTATATTGATGTGCTGAATGACAAGGGGCTGATCAGCTTCCGGTTCAGCGACTATCTTGTGTTTGGCAGCGCATCGCGGAACGCCGAGATGGCGGGTATCTACGGCGCGCTTGTCGGCTCGATCCTGACGCTGGCCGTCTGCCTGGTGCTGTCCTTCCCGCTTGGGGTGGCGACGGCTGTCTATCTCGAGGAATTCGCCCCGAAGAACCGCGTGACCGAGATCATCGAGATCAACATCAACAATCTGGCCGCGGTGCCGTCGGTGGTGTTCGGCATTCTCGGCCTTGCCGTTTTCATCGGCACTTTCGGCATGCCGCGTTCGATCCCGCTGATCGGCGGGGTGGTGCTGGCGCTGATGACGCTGCCGACCATCATCATCTCGTCACGCGCCGCCATTCGCGCCGTGCCGCCAAGCATCCGCGATGCGGCGCTTGGCGTGGGCGCCTCGCGCATGCAGACAATGCTGCACCATGTGGTGCCGCTGGCGATGCCGGGGATGCTGACCGGCACCATCATCGGCATGGCGCAGGCACTTGGCGAAACCGCGCCGCTTCTGATGATTGGCATGGTGGCGTTCATCGTCGATGTGCCGGGAAGCGTGACCGATCCGGGAACGGTTCTTCCCGTCCAGATTTTCATGTGGGCCGACTTCGCCGAACGGATGTTTATCCTGAAGACAAGTGCGGCTATCATGGTGTTGCTTGCGTTCCTGATCCTGATGAACGCGGCGGCGATCGTCATCCGCAAGAAACTCGAGCGGCGCTGGTAGACACGCCAAGGGACAGCACAAGATGGAAATGCAGGTCATGAACGCCCCCAGCAAGCAGGATTTGGAAGTCTCGCACGTCCCGGCGGAAACCGTCGGCAACATCTTCACGGACCATCCGCGGATGACGGCGCGGAACGTCAATGTCTATTATGGCGACAAACAGGCCATCGACAATGTAACGCTCGACATCGCCGAAAAACAGGTCATCGCCTTCATCGGCCCGTCGGGCTGCGGCAAATCCACGTTCCTTCGCTGCCTGAACCGGATGAATGACACCATCGACATCTGCCGCATCGAGGGGGAAATCGCCCTTGATGGCTATAACATCTACGCGCCGGATGTGGATGTGGTGCCGCTTCGCGCCCGCGTCGGCATGGTGTTCCAGAAACCGAACCCGTTCCCGAAATCGATATACGACAATGTCGCCTACGGCCCACGGATTCACGGGCTGGCGTCAAGCCGCGACGAGCTGGATGACATTGTCGAAAGCTCGCTTGAGCGCGCCGGACTCTGGGCCGAGGTCAGGGACAGGCTGCAGCAGCCCGGCACTGGCCTGTCGGGCGGCCAGCAGCAGCGCCTGTGCATCGCCCGCGCGATTGCCGTCAGCCCCGAGGTCATTCTGATGGACGAGCCCTGCTCGGCGCTGGACCCGATCGCGACAGCCAGGATCGAGGAGCTGATCGACGAGCTGAGCAGCCAGTTCACCATCGTCATCGTCACCCATTCGATGCAGCAGGCGGCACGCGTATCGCAGCGCACGGCCTATTTCCATCTTGGAAAGCTGGTCGAGGTCGGCAACACCGAACAGGTGTTCACCAATCCGGAACATGAAATGACCCAGAACTACATCACCGGGCGGTTCGGTTGATCCGCCGCGCAGGTGCGCGTACCGAGGCATTATGAAGCAAGCAAAGGACATCAGGTGAACCAGCCGGCACATACAAGCAGCGCCTTCGAAAAGGACCTTGCGGACCTGAATATGGGACTCGTGCGCCTTGGCATGCTTGCCAGCCGGCAGCTGAACGCCTGCCTTCGCGCCATGTCGGACTTCCAGGAAAACCGTGTGCAGATGATGATCGAGCAGGATGCGGAGCTCGACGCGCTGGAGGCCGAGGTCAATGAACGGGTGCTTATGGTGATCACGGTCCGTGCGCCGCGCGCCGATGATCTGCGCCGCGTGCTGTCGGCTGCCAAGGCGGCGCACAGCCTCGAGCGCATTGGTGACTATGCCCGCAATGTCGGCAAGCGCACCAAGGCCATCATGGAAAGCGACGCGAACCAGCTTCCCTGGGACCAGCTGATCGAGATCGGCACCATGGTGGCGTCGATGATCGATGACGTGATGGACGCCTATCAGCAAGGTGATCTCGAAACCGCCCAGGCCATCCGCAATTCCGATATGCATGTCGACAAGCTTCACACCAATATATTCCGCCATGTCATCGAACAGATGGAAGCTGGTGAGATTTCCGCACTGAACGGCGCGCATCTGCTGTTCATTGCCAAGAATCTCGAACGTATGGGTGATTTCACCACCGGCCTCGCCGAACAGATCATGTTTGTCGAGACCGGGGTGGCCATCGACACCAAGCGGCCCAAGGCCGACAACACAAGCGGCCTTTCCGATGAAAGCTGACCGCCGCGTCTTGCCAGCCTGGCCGCAGCGGCGCTAGCCTTCCCCTGTGATCAGGCTTGGAGTGCGCCATGACCAAGATAACCGCCGATGACAACCAAAACCTTGTTCTGGCCGACCTTGACGGTGACGGCGTCCTGCGGCTCACCCTGAACGCGCCGGCCTCGCGCAACGCCCTGTCCGAGGCGATGATGACGGCGCTGGCGGCCGCGCTGGCGGATGCCGCGGCGGACCCGGCGGTTCGGGTGGTGGTCATCGCCGCCACCGGTCCGGTGTTCTGCGCCGGCCACAATCTGAAGGAAATGACCGCGGCGCGCCGGGACCCGGCGCATGTGGCGGACCGTGGTCGCGCCTATTTCACCAGGGTGATGACGCAATGCGCCGCGCTGATGTCTTCCATTCCGGCCAATCCCAAGCCGGTGATCGCCGAGGTGGCCGGCACCGCGACCGCGGCCGGCTGCCAGCTTGTGGCCAGCTGCGATCTTGCCTTTGCCGCTGAAGAGGCGCATTTCGCCACGCCTGGCGTCCATATCGGACTGTTCTGCTCAACCCCGATGGTGGCCCTGTCGCGCAAGGTGGCGGCCAAGCACGCCATGGAAATGCTGTTGACGGGTGATCCCTGTCCGGCACCGCGCGCCGCCGAAATCGGGCTGGTGAATGACGCCGTTCCGGCCGCCGAGCTGACCGGGCGGGTGATGGAGACGGCCCGCAAGATTGCCGCCAAATCCACCGCCACTGTCGCTTTTGGCAAGCCTGCCTTCTATCAGCAGGCGGAAAAGACTCTCGCCGGGGCCTATGAGCATGCGGCGGCGGTGATGGTCGAGAACATGCTGGCGCGCGATGCCGAGGAGGGAATCAATGCCTTCATCGAAAAGCGCCGCCCTGTCTGGACCGACAGCTAGCGCGCCGCCAGCCTCACCGGCTCTCCATGAGGGGTCGCCAGATAGGCGGCCTTCCATTCCTTCATCACAGTCTCGATCTCCGGCGCGCCGGCGACGCCGTTCGCCGCCAGCAGCTCCTGAAGAGCGGCAATCCAGGCGCGGTAGTAATCATCGCTTCCGTCAAGGCGGCCTGCCTTCTCGTCGGCGGCAAGGGCCCGGCCAAGCGCCGCGGCCCAGTCAGGCCAGGTGAACAGGCCACGTTCATGAAGATGCACCGTCATCGCAAAGGCGGCGGCATGCCAGGGCGCGGCAAAGGGCATGTCAGGTCCGGGTCCGCCCGTCATACCCCCTGTCATTCCGGCACCAGATAGCTTTCCCACAGATCGAGCCGCACCTCGTCCCCGGCGGATTCGGCATGCTGCCACAGATCGGAGGCGGCGAAGCTGATGGTGTAGAGATGCCGCGGGGCCTCGCCGTGGAAATGCGCGTTTCTGTCGGGAAAGACATGCGCGCCATGACGCAGAACCACTGTGCCCGGCCGTCCGGCCGCGTAGGCGGGAAGGCGGGTATGGCCGCCAGCCACGGTTTCATTCTCGGCGATCGGGCGGGTGCGGACCCGCGATCCGATGGCAAAGGCCGGGGCGGCGGTGCTGCTGCGCGCCGAGGGTCCGCCGCTGCGAAGGGCAGGCACCACCCGCGCGGCGACAAGGCATTTTTCCGTCAGGTCATCAGGCGCCGGCGCAGGACTTCGTCCGGCGGCGATTTCCTCGGCAGTGGCGATGCCGCGTTCCACGAGCATCTTCGCCAGCCCGGCGAGCCATTTCTCGTAATAGCTGAGCCGTGCGTAATCGGCTGGTGGCAGCCGTTCGCGGCCATGGCGCGAGGCGTCGATATTCCATTTGCCAAGCGCCCCTGCCGCCACGGTCAGCGCCAGCGCGCGGGCATGCCAGCCTATGGCGAACACCCTGGTTTCATCCGCTTCGCGCGGCACCGGACCATCACCGAAGCGCCCGCCCATGTCATGGATGCGGGTCATGTCGATGCCCCCGGGGCCCGTGGCAGGCCGGTGCCGATCATCGAATCACGCGTGACCAGCGCGGCCAGCGCCGCCTCATCCATGCCGTCGGCAAGGGTGACGCCGAACTCGGCAAGCACGGCGCGCGGTTCACGAACGGCGCGGGCGTGGTAGGCGTCCGACTTGTACCATCCCGGCGGAATGCCGAGGAGCGGCCAGGGGTAACAGCTGCATAGCGTGCAGACGACCATATTGTGGGTGTCGGGGCTGTTCTCGACCACAACCACATGCTCGCCCTGCCGGCCACCATGGCCAAGCTGGGTGATCACGGTGTCGGCATCGGCAAGAAGCCCGGCGCGAAACCCGTCATCCACCCAGGCCTTCGCCACAAGGCTGGCGCCGATCTGCGGGCCGATCTCATGCGCATATAGGTCGATGATGGCATCCAGTGCAGCCGGATCGACAAGCCCCTTCTCGGCAAGGATGGTCTCCAGCGCCTTGACCCTCAGCGCCGGTTCGGACGGCAGCAGGCTGTGCGGGTTATCGTCGTGATGGTCATGTGGCATGGCGCTATCTTGGTCCGGATTTTCAATTGATGTCCAGCGGTCTGTAACGGCGCTGGCGGGATGGCAAGAAACCCGTTGCCATCACCGCGCCGGCCCTGAAAGATGAATCAGGTTTTTTTCCTCAGGGGTGTGAACAGGGACAGATTGCCATGCCGTTATCCCCGATCTTCGACGGGCGCCTCAGGCTGCCGCTGATCGCCGCGCCGATGTTTCTTGCGTCCGGGCCGGAACTGGTTTTGGCCTGCTGCCGCGCCGGCATCGTCGGCAGTTTGCCGGTGAAGAACCGGCGATCTGTCGAAGGTCTTGATGAATGGCTGACCGAGATCGGCGAGGGCTGCGCCGCCATCGAGGCCGAAACAGGCCATCCGGCCCCGCCTTTCGGGGCCAATCTCATCGTGCATCGCAGCAATGATGCGCTTCGGGACGAGCTCGACATGGTCATCCGCCACCGGGTGCCGCTTGTCATCACCTCGCTTGGCGCGGTGCCGGAACTTGTCGGCGCGGTGCATGATTATGGCGGGCTGGTGTTTCACGATGTGATCAATCTGCGTCACGCGAACAAGGCCATCGAGGCCGGTGTCGACGGGCTGATCGCGGTGGCGGCGGGGGCCGGCGGCCATACCGGCAAGGCCAGCCCCTTCGCCCTTGTCAACGAAATCCGCCAGGTGTTTGACGGCACGCTGATGCTGTCCGGCGCGATGGCGACAGGCGGTGACATTGCCGCCGCGCAGGTGATGGGGGCCGACCTTGCCTATATGGGAACGCGCTTCATCGGGACGGCCGAATGTCGTTCGCCCGAAGATTACAAGAGCATGATCTTGGACAGCACGGTGAAGGATATCGTCGAGACCGACCGGGTCTCCGGCGTCAATGCCAATTTCCTTGCCGCAAGCCTTGCCGAGGCCGGGATCGCGCCGCAAGGCGGCGGCGCGCCGGAGGCCGAGATCAGCCGCGAAATCGCCGACGCGCTGAGCGCGCGCACGAACGAACGCACCGCCTGGCGGGATATCTGGTCGGCCGGCCATGGTGTCGGCAGCGTCGGTGATGTGCCGCGCGTGGCCGATCTGGTGGACAGGCTGGCGGCGGAATATCACGCCGCGCTGGCGGCGCAGCAGCAGCGCCTGTCACATCTCAGGCGGGATGGCTGAGCGGGCTATGCGCTTCAGCCGGAAACTGATTTCTGCAGCTGCCTGAGCGCTGAGGACAGCGGCACGGCCTTGGTTTCATGGAAGGCTTCGTGGTTCGATTCGACCACTTTCAGGTCATACAGGTAATTCACCATCAGCCCGCCCGACTGCGCCATGCTCTTGCCGGACCTGTCGCCGCCGTAATTGAGCTGTTCCAGAACCGCGCCATTGCCAAGGTGAAAGCGCGCCACCGGGTCATTCGGCCAGCCATCCGGCCGGTCGGACCTGGTGAAATATCGCATCGCCGCGGCAAGGAAGGGCTTTTCCTGATCCGCCGCCTCGCCATTCCAGAAGCCGGCATCCGCGCCGTCGAACCGCGCGGCAAGGTCGGGCTGCGCGCCGCGAAGCCATTTCATCAGCCCCGGAACAGGTGACAGCGTGACGAACCGCTTCAGCTCGGGAAATTCCTGCTTCAGCTCCTGCGCCACCCGTTTGATCAGGAAATTGCCGAAGGAAATACCGGCAAGCCCGGGCTGGCAGTTCGAGATCGAATAGAACACCGCCGTGCTGGCCTGATGCGCGGCAAGTGCCTCGCGCTCGATCTGCAGCACAGGTTCGATGGCCCGCGGAATCTCCTCGGTCAAAGCCACCTCGACGAAGATCAGCGGCTCTTCTGGCATCAGCGGGTGGAAGAAGGCGAAGCACCGCCTGTCTTCGGGGGCCAGCCTTGCGCGCAGATCATCCCATGAGGAGATGGCATGCACGGCCTCATAGGCGATGATCTTCTCAAGGATATTGGCAGGCGTCGACCAGTCGATCGGCTGCAGGATCAGAAAGCCGGGGTTGAACCACATCCGAAGAAGCGACTGCAGCCCGCCATCAAGCCGCGCCGCCGAGATATTTTTGCGACCCATGTCGAGAACACGCTGCCGCAGCCTTACCAGACGCACGGTGCCGCCATCGGTGGCGTTCAGCCGCCGGAACAATTCCACCCAGCGCGGCTCGGCAAGGCGGGCGATATCGGCAAGGCCTTTCGGGTCGGGATTGCCCCCATACGCCGCCGCCGCCGCCGACAGCGCCGCCGTGTCCAGATCATGGGACTCGGCGAGATGCGCGACGAGGTCGGCCAGCGCCGAAGCATCCATTGTTTCGATCTGGTCGAGAAGCCGTCCCGCGCAGACAAGCGAGGACACTTCGCCGGTTGCCGACAGAACCGCTTCGACCAGCGCCTCGGGGGCGTCATCGAATTCGCGGTCCTGGAGCCAGCCCAGAACACCGATGCGCGTCGGCGCGCTGACAAGGGCCGTCAGCATTGATTGAAGAATACGCATCCTGTCGCCCTGCCTCGTCCGATCGGGTCCCTTCACCCGCATATTATGCCATAGCTGCCGGTGCCCGGCGGCATGAAAAACACAGCCATTGTCCGGCGATGCCGCAAAGGTTTGAAAAAGACTGCCATGCCCCCTAGGATCGGCACGCGCCATTGTTGCGCTGTCAGCCACGGCCTCCGGGGAGAGACCTGATGTCAGATGCCGCCGACCACATCGTCATTGCCGGTGCCGCCCGCACGCCAATGGGCGCTTTTCAGGGCGATTTTGCGCCGCTGAGCGCGCCGCAGCTTGGCGGGGCGGCCATCGCCGCCGCGCTTGCCAATGCCGGTACCGGCGCCGAATCAGTTGATGAGCTGATCATGGGATGCGTGCTGCCTGCCGGGGTGGGCCAGGCCCCGGCGCGCCAGGCGGGGTTCGCTGCCGGTCTTGGCGAGGACGTGCCGGCATCGACGCTGAACAAGGTATGCGGGTCGGGCATGAAGACGGTGATGATGGCGCATGACCTTGTGCGCGCAGGAAGCGCCGGCCTTGTTGTCGCCGGCGGCATGGAAAGCATGACCAACGCCCCCTACCTGTCTCCATCCACCCGCGGCGGCGCGCGACTTGGCCATCAGACGATTCAGGACCACATGTTCCTTGATGGTCTGGAGGATGCCTATGACCGCGGCCGGCTGATGGGAAGCTTTGCCGAGGATTGTGCCGCGCGCTACCAGTTCTCGCGCGGGGCGCAGGATGATTTCGCGCTGCGCTCGCTGGAACGCGCGCTGGCGGCGCAGGCCAGCGACGTCTTCGCCGGCGAGATTGCCGATGTCAGCGTGGCCACCCGCAAGGGAGAGATTGTCATCACCGCCGACGAACAGCCCGGCAAGGCGCGGCCAGAGAAGATTCCGCAGCTGAAACCGGCCTTCGCCAAGGATGGCACCGTGACCGCGGCCAATGCGTCCTCGATTTCCGACGGGGCGGCGGCCCTTGTGGTGACTAGCGCTGCCATGGCGGCTGAACACGGCCTGAAACCGCGCGCGCGGATTCTGGCCCATGCCAGCCATTCGCATGCCCCGCAATGGTTCACCACCGCGCCGGTACCGGCCGCGGCAAGGCTTATGGACAGGCTTGGCTGGACGGTTGGCGATGTCGATCTGTGGGAGGTGAACGAGGCCTTCGCGGTGGTCCCCATGGCCTTCATGCACGAACACGGCATCCCGGCCGACAGGGTGAATGTGAATGGCGGGGCCTGCGCCCTTGGCCATCCGATCGGCGCCTCGGGAAGCCGCATCATCGTGACCTTGTTGAACGCGCTCGAGACGCGTGGACTGAAGCGCGGTATCGCCGCCATCTGCATCGGTGGCGGCGAGGGCACCGCCATCGCCATCGAGCTTGTCTGAGAATGGCGATGCAGGCAGGCACCAGCGTACTGGCCGAAATTGGCAAGACCGGCCGCGAAGCTCCGATCGCGGTGATCGATATCGGGTCCAATTCCATCCGGCTTGTGATCTATGCCAGCGGCGGGCGCTATCCGTTCCCGCTGTTCAACGAGCGATCCAACTGCCGTCTTGGCGAGGGGCTTGGCGAGGATGACATGCTGCAGCCGGACCGCATCCAGGTGGCGCTGGCGGCGCTGTCGCGGTTTGCGCGGATCATGTCGGCGATGGGGGTGACCACGATCCATGCTGTGGCGACGGCGGCGGTCCGCCGCGCCCGCAACGGGGTCGAATTCACCGGTCCAGCCGAGGCCATCATCGGCAAGCCCATCCAGGTGCTGACGCAGGTCGAGGAGGCGCATTTCGTGTCGCGCGGCCTGACCCTGAACATTCCCGAGGCATCCGGGCTTGTCGCCGATCTTGGCGGTGGCAGCCTTGAAGTCGTCCAGCTTGAACGCGGCGCGGTGCTGAATTCGACAAGCTTCAATTTCGGACATCTGTCGATTGTCTCGCAGGAAGAGATCAGCGCGGCCTTCGACAAGGCCCCCTGGCTTGGCGCGGGGTGGACAGACCGCATCTATGGTGTTGGCGGGTCGTTCCGCGCGCTCGGGCTTGCCTACATCGAACAGACCGGATACCCGCTTCCGGTCCTTCACGGGCTTCGTATCCCGGGGGACGAGGCGGACAATCTTCTGGCTGCCTTCTGCCGCGAATCCCCCGACATGTCGGGTGTGCCGCTTGGCCGCCAGAAGACCATGCCGATGGCGGCGCTGATCATGCGGAACCTGCTTCAGCAGAGCGCCGCCGGTCGGATTGTCGTCAGCGGCACCAGCATCCGCGACGGGCTGATTGCCGACCGTGAGCTTGGGGACGGTGACCGTGCCGATTTCCTGCAGGTTGTCTGTCAGGAGATATCGCGCGCCTCACACCGGTTCGCCGGGGTGCCGGAGGCGCTTGTCGAACTGCTTCGCCCGCTATTCCGCCGCCACGGGTCGGATGATGACCCGACCGCGGAACGCAACCGGGCGCGCTATGAACGGCTTCTCGAGGCGGCCTGTTTCCTGTCGGACATGTGCTGGAACGAACATGAGGATGTGCGCGGCGACCTTGGCGCGCGGCGGGTTCTTGGCCTGCCGGTGAATTGCGTCACCCACAAGGAACGCATCTGGCTGGCCACCGCCATCTATCACCGCTATGTCGGGCGCAAGACGAACAAATCGCGGCCGCCGGAGCTGTCCGCCATCCTTGGCCGCCGCCGCCGCGCCGAGGCCACGACCATCGGGCTGGGGCTGCGGTTCGCGCTGACCTTCTCCGGCGGCACCGCACAGGACCTGCAGAAGCTTCGTCTCAGCCATGACGGCAGGGTGCTGACGCTGCATGTCGATCCCAGCGGCGTGCCGCTTGTCGACAGCCATGCCAAGCGCCGTTTCTTCCAGCTGGCGCAAAGCGCGAATCTGGCACCGCAGATCGAGGGGGCGTAGGCGCCACGCCGCCTCGCAAGGCTGGTCACTCCCGACCGGCCTTGCTATATTTTCACCGCAGCGCCGAGGCCTGCCTTGCCGCGCAGACACGCAACGGGTCAGAGATGAACGCCCCCAAGGACACCGCATCTGTCATCGAGCCACGCGTGCTCAGTGAAGTCGGGCGCATGCTTGATGACGGGCTTCTTGTGGCTGATGATTCCGGCATCGTACTGTCCGCCAACAGCGCCGCGGTGCGCTTTCTTGGCGAAGGTCTTGTCGGCAGGCCGCTTCTCGACATCTTCACCTCGGATGATGTCGGCAAGGTTGTTGCCAGTTGCGAGAACTCATGCACATTGGTTCATTCCTCGCAGACAAGCGTCGCCATGGAATTCAATGTCCGCATCCGGCGCATGGATGACGGGCTGATCATGGTGCTGATTCTCGACATGACGCTGCAGCGCAACCTCGAGAAGGTCCGCCGGGATTTCGTTGCCAATGTCAGCCATGAGCTTCGCTCGCCGCTGACAAGCCTTGCCGGTTTCATCGAGACCATCCTGGTCAATGATGTGCGGGACTGGCCGACGCAACAGCGTTTTCTGAAGATCATGGAGGAAGAGGCCGGACGTATGTCGCGGCTGATCGACGATCTGCTGTCGCTGTCGCGGGTCGAGGTTGACGAGCATATCGTGCCGGACGAGCGGGTGCCGCTTCTGGAGGTGGTGAAATCGGTGATCGCCAGCCTCGAGGCGCGCGCCGCGCAGCGCCGGATGCGGATCCTGCTGTCGGATAGCCGGCCCGACAGTGCGGACCGGCCTGTGATGAAGGGCTATTCGGACGAAATCAACGAGGTTTTTCACAACCTGATCGAGAATGCGATCAAATACGGGTTCGAGGACACCACCATCGACGTCGACATCGACATCGGCGCGCAGGGGGATGACCTGGTTGTCATCTCGGTCACCAACATGGGCGAGCCCGTCGCCGAAAAGCACCTGCACCGCCTGACCGAGCGGTTCTACCGGGTCGACAAGGCGCGGTCACGCCAGATTGGCGGCACCGGCCTCGGGCTTGCCATCGTCAAGCATATCGTGAACCGGCATCGGGGCCGGATGCAGATCTCCAGCTCTGCCGACGGTGTCACGACATTCGCCGTGTCGCTGCCGGTTCTCGGCGATGGATAGCCGCGTCACAAAATAGCCGCGTCACAAAATTGTAACGATCCTGTGGCATCTGCTGGTGTCTGTCGGAAGAGAAAAGGAACCTGATCAATATGTCGATCCGCATCCTTGTTGCCGATGACGAGCCAAACCAGCTGGAACTCTTGGCCTATAATCTGGCGCAGGCCGATTTTGATGTGATACGCGCCGGGGATGGGCAGCAGGCGCTCGATCTGATCGAGGAGCACCGGCCCGACCTGGCGATCATCGACTGGATGATGCCGCAGATGTCCGGCATCGATGTGTGCCGCACGCTTCGCGCCCGCTCCGAAACCAAGCGGTTGCCGATCATCATCCTCAGCGCGCGTGGCGAGGAGGGGGATCGCACCCTCGGTCTCGACATCGGCGCTGATGATTATATCTCCAAGCCATTCTCGCCGCGCGAGATGATCAGCCGGGTGCGGGCCCTGCTGCGCCGGGCCCATCCCGCGCTTGCCGATGAAATTCTCGAATTCCACGACCTGCGCTTCAACCAGACCACCATGGAAATCACCCGTGGCGGGCATCTTGTGTCGCTCGGCCCGAAGGAAAGCCGCCTTCTTGCCATTCTGATGGAACGCCCCGGCCGGGTCTTCACCCGCGGCCAGCTTCTGGACCTCGTCTGGGGGCATGGCGTCTTCGTCGAGGAGCGCACGGTGGATGTCCATATCTCGCGCCTTCGCAAGGCCATCAACGCGCCGCGCATCAATGATGATGGCACGCCCAACCTGATCCACTCGGTGCGCGGCAGCGGCTACGCGCTTCGCGCACCGGCCGAAGCCTGAAATCTCACAGTGGCAGACCGGCGCTTGCGGCCGTCATTCACCGTGTTCCGGGGCGGCGCGGATTGACGCTGGATAAGGCGGCCTGAAGCTGGCAGAGTGCGCGGCGTCAGTGTTCGAGCCGAGGAGGCCGCCCCATGCCATCGACCGAAGGTGAAGGCGAGATTGTCGCGCATTTTGTCCCCCTGTCGGTCATCATGGCCGAGCATGAGGGCGATCTTGCCACCTATATGGCCGCCTCCGGCAGCCGCGATGTGGTGGTCACGATGCCGGTGACAATGGATGTAGTCGGCCGTGGCATACAGTCATTTTTCGTGGCGGTCGCCGTGACCTGGCATTTTGACAATGCAGAACCGCTGCAGGATGCCGCCGCCGCCGACTGCCCGAAGAGCCATCAGTGCCTGTTCGCCTGGGTGCCGGCCGACCGCGCCGGACGTGATGATTTCGGCATCTATATCGATGATATCGGTGCAGGCGAGACACTGCAGAACGGCATGGTGGCCGAGGTGATCGAACAGGCGCGCATCGAGGCGGCGGTCAGTGCCGCGGCCTCATGAGGTGGGCTTGCCACGTTGCCCGGCGCAGCGTTTCGAGCAGTATCGCACCTGTTCCCAGTCGCGTTCCCACTTCTTGCGCCAGTTGAAGGGCCGCCCGCAGCTTGCGCAAATCTTGCTGGGCAGATCGCGCTTCTGTAACCTTTTTGTCATAATCGCGTCGTATCCTTGTGTGATGTGAAATGCCAACAGGTATCCTGAATGACAAGCCCTTTGAACGTTCTTTTTCTGTGCACAGGCAATTCCGCGCGCTCGATCCTCGCCGAGGCGATCCTTCGCCATTACGGCGCCGGCCGCTATCAGGCCTTTTCGGCTGGCTCGATGCCGGCCGGACTGCCGAACCCGGCTGCCATCGCGACACTTGAATCGCGCGGGCTGGATCACGGCTTTGCGCGGTCGAAGAGCTGGGATGAATTCGCCGGAGCCGCCGCGCCGGAGATGCATCTCGTGATCACCGTATGCGCAAACGCCGCCGGCGAGGTCTGCCCGGTCTGGCCGGGGCACCCGCACAGCTCGCATTGGGGTGTGGAAGACCCGGCCGCCGTCACCGGAAGCCGGCAGCAGATCATGGATGCCTTCGCTGCGACCTATGACCGGATGAAGGCGCGTGTGGACGCCCTTCTGGCGCTTGACGAGGCGCCGCTTGCGGATCTGATGCCGCGGATCCGCGCCATTGGAGATTTGCCATGACGAGTGCCGCGCACGCCCGCAGGCTTGTGGCCGAATTCGCCGGAACGATGATTCTCCTGGCGACGGTGATCGGATCGGGGATCATGGCCGAGCGGCTTGCCGGCGGCAATCTCGCCATCGCGCTTCTCGGCAACACCATCCCGACCGGGGCCATTCTCTATGTGCTGATCACCGTGTTCGGGCCGGTCTCCGGCGCGCATTTCAACCCGGCGGTGACCATGGCCTTTCTTCTTCGCCGCGAGATGAGTTTTCCCCATGCCGCGCATTTCATGTTCGTGCAGGTCGGCGGAGCCATCTGCGGGGCGATGCTGGCGCATTTCATGTTCGAGATGCCGTTGCTCCAGCTGTCGCAGAATGTGCGGACGGGGCCGGCGCAATGGACCTCGGAATTTGTCGCCACCTTCGGGCTGCTGACGGTGATCTTCGGCGGGCTGCGCTGGCGGCCCGAGGCGATCCCGGCGCTTGTCGGGATGTATATCACCGCCGCCTACTGGTTCACCGCCTCGACAAGCTTTGCCAATCCGGCGGTGACCATCGCGCGCTCCTTCACCGATAGTTTTTCCGGCATCCTGCCGGCCGATGCGCCGTCCTTTATCCTGGCGCAGATGATTGCGGCCGTGGCGGCCGCCCGGCTTCTGGGATGGCTGTTCGCGCGGGACGAGGATGAGTCGCGTCACCCTGACGGATGACAAGCCACCGCGCCTTGACTACACTCCGCCGGCACGACGGAGGACCCATGGCGAACCAAGACATTCTTCACAGCTACGACAAGCCTGCCATCGCCAGATCGGTGGCCCGCATGCTTCTCGAGATCAAGGCGGTTCTGTTCCGCGCCGACGACCCCTTCACCCTGACATCCGGCATGAAAAGCCCGGTCTATATCGACTGCCGCAAGATCATCGCCTTCCCGCGGATGCGCGCGCAGATGATGGATTACGGCCGCATGGTGATCATGAACGATATCGGCTATGAAAGCCTTGATGCGGTGGCCGGCGGCGAGACGGCCGGTATTCCGTTTGCCGCCTGGCTTGCCGAGCGCACCGGCCTGCCGATGCATTATGTCCGCAAGAAGCCCAAGGGGTTTGGCCGCGACGCTCGCATCGAGGGCGACATCAGGGACGGCCAGCGGGTGCTTCTTGTCGAGGATTTGGCCACCGATGGCGGCAGCAAGCTGAGCTTTGTCGAGGCGATCCGTACCGCCGGCGCCGAGATCGGCCACACCTTCGTGATCTTCTATTACGACATCTTCAAGGATACGCCTGAACAGCTGGCGTCGGAGGGGATTCAGCTCCACTACCTGTCAACCTGGTGGGACGTGCTGGCGGCAAGCCGTGAGTCGGGAAGCTTCAATGAGGACACCCTGTCCAAGGTCGAGGCGTTCCTTCATGACCCGCGTGGCTGGTCGAAGGCGCATGGCGGCGCCTGACATAACACCATTGTGAGCAATTCAGGGGATGGTTTCATGGTGATTGATCTTCAGAATTTCACGCCCTACGCGTCGCTGATCGGCGGCGTGATGATCGGTCTGGCGGCGCTGCTGCTGATGCTGACCCACGGGCGGGTAATGGGTGTCAGCGGCATCCTTGGCGGGCTTGTCATGCCGGCTGGCAAGGGGGATATGGCCTGGCGGGTGATGTTCGTCATCGGCATGCTGGCGGGGCCGTTTGCGGTGATCCATCTCCTTGGCCGTCCCGTGGAGATCGTGCCGGCGGCCTCCGGCATGCTGCTTCCGGTTGCCGGCTTCATCGTCGGGATTGGCACGGCGGTCGGGTCCGGCTGCACATCGGGCCATGGAATCTGTGGCCTGGCGCGGCTGTCGCCCCGATCGACGGTGGCGGTGGCCACCTTCATGGCCACCGGCCTTGCCACCGTCTATCTCGTCCGTCACGTGCTGTAGGGGACGGGGCATGACACGACATATCTCACTGATCCTGATTGGCGCGCTGTTCGGCGGCGGGCTGGCCCTGTCGGGCATGCTGAACCCGTCCAAGGTGGCCGGCTTCCTTGACCTGTTTGGCATCTGGGATCCCTCGCTTGCCTTCGTAATGGGCGGCGGGGTTGTCGCCAATTCCATCGGCCATCGTCTTGTCATGAGTCGTGCAGGCCCGGTTTTCACTGCCGGGAATGAAGGCTTCCGTCTTCCGACAGCAAATGCCATCGACAGCAGGCTGATCATCGGGTCGGCGCTGTTCGGCATTGGCTGGGGCCTTGGCGGGCTGTGCCCGGGGCCGGCCATCTCGTCGCTTCTTCTGGTGCCGGGCGATGCGCTTCTGTTTGTCCTGATGATGCTGGCCGGCCTCGCCGTCGGGCGCATGCTGACAAGCGGCCCGGCCGCGCGTCCGGCCGCGCAGCCATAGGGCGGCACGCTTTACAGCACAGGCGCGGGGCGGCAGGATCCGCATCATGACCGCCGCCCCGCATTTCGACATCGACATGGATGCCCTGTGGCATGACCCCTACCCGCAACTGGCGCGGCTTCGCGAGACCGCTCCGGTTGCCTTCGTCCCGCAGCTCGACGGCATCGTCTTCACGCGGCGTGACGATATCGATGTCTGGGAAAAACGGGTGGATGTCTTCAGCTCGGAACAGCCAGGCGGGCTGATGACGCGGCTGATGGGCAAGAACATGATGCGCCATGACGGTGCCGCGCACCAGACGCAGCGGCGGGCCATGCAGCCCGCTGTCTCGCCGCGCACCGTCCAGCGTCACTGGCGCGCCGCCTTCCGCACTGCGGCTGCGAACATCCTGGATGACCTGGCACCGCGCGGGGTGGCCGATCTCTGCACCGATTAAGCGATGCCCCTGTCGGGCGAGGCGCTGCGGTTGATCACCGGCCTCGACAATGTCAGCGCGAAGCAGATGGATGCCCATTCCCAGGCGATGATCGACGGCATTTCCAACTATGCCGGTGATGCCGATACCGAGGCGCGCTGCCTGGCGGCGGTGGCAGCGCTTGACCTGGCGATCGGGGACCGGCTTGCCGACTTCGCCAGCAGCCCGCCTGATCCCGAATCAGCCGCCGGCGTTTCGGTGATCGCCGTGCTGCAGCGCGCCGCGGCCAGCGCTGCGCAGATACATGCGAACGTCAAGCTTGTCATCAGCGGTGGTCAGAACGAGCCGCGCGACGCCATCGCCGGTGCCGCCTGGGCCCTGCTGACCCATCCCGACCAGCTTGCCGCGCTGCGGGACGGCCATGCGGGATGGGACCGGGCGTTTGAGGAATATGTGCGCTGGATGGCCCCCATCGGCATGTCGCCGCGCCGCATCGCCGGGCATGCCAAGATTGATGGCGTCACCATCACGCCCGGCGGGCGCGCCTTCTTCATGTTCGGGGCTGCCAACCGCGATCCGGCGCATTTCGCCGACCCAGACAGATTCGATATCCGCCGTGACACGCGCAAACATATCGCCTTCGGGGCCGGTCCGCATTTCTGCGCAGGCGCCTTTGCCGCGCGGGCGCTTGTGGCCGATGTCGCGCTGCCGATGATGTTCGAACGCCTTCATGGCCTTCGGCTTGATGCCGACAGGCCGGCCGCCTTTCGCGG
>MDSZ01082660.1_pt1 | contig 22690 bp, 28 predicted proteins | sample 811201 | NCBI WGS metagenome assembly MDSZ01 (sample SAMN05326647, study PRJNA326480) | marine metagenome | isolation source: seawater | place: Indian Ocean: North | collected 2010 | reverse complement strand
TAAAGTGCTGAACATTGCCCTCCAATTTCACCTAAACAATCCACTAGACAGGACCTGATACCTAGTTGACCTAACTGAAAGACTGTAAAGAGGCCTACTGGTCCTGCGCCAATAATTAATACATCTGTTGGAATTTTTTTCATAACTTACAAATCACAAATTACTATAATAAAATAACTTACATTTATATTAGAATATAATAATAAAATGAAAGATGAATTTAACATATATCTAAAGAATATAGAAGTAACTCAAAATTTAGCTATAAAAATTTCAAAGTTTGTATCAAAACCGACTTTTATAGGTTTAAGTGGAGAACTTGGCTCGGGTAAAACAACTTTTGCAAGGTTTTTAATAAATTCATTAGCTAATAAGAAAATTAAAGTACCTAGTCCTACTTTTCCAATAGTTCAAATTTATGATCTTCCAAAAATAAAGGTCTGGCATTTTGATCTTTTCAGACTCAATGATAAAAATGAGTTATTCAATTTAGATTTAGAAATTGCTCTTGATGAATGCGTAATTGTAGAATGGCCAAAAATTATTGAAGATTTTCTTCCAACAGAAAGAATAGAAATGTTTTTCTATGATGATAGAAACTATCAAAAAAATGTTAAGATTAAAATTTTTGGACATAAATTTAAAAAACTTAAATATATTGAGAATGAATATTAAAGATTTCATCAAAAAAAAATTACAGAAAAAAAAAATTGTTTTTTCAAAGATTGAATTCTTAACCGGTGATGCATCTAATAGAAAATATTTCACATTAAAAAAAAATAATTATGAAAATTTACTAATCATGTTTGATGATAATAAAAAAAGTTTTAATAGCTTTATAAAAATATCTAATTTATTGAAGGATAAAGTTTCAGTTCCTCAGATTTATGATATTTTTGATAATTCAAACTTTTTGATCTTAGAAAATTTTGGAAATTTAAAATATTCTCAATTATTGAATAAAAATAATAGCAAAAAACTTTACACTATTGCTATTGAGGCCATTATAAATTTACAAATTTCAAAATTCAAAACGAACCTACCAAGTTATAAAAAAATAGATTTCATAAATGAGTCAAAGCTTTTCTTTGAATGGTATTTACCTTTAAATTTAAAAAAAAAAGATCCTGTAATAATAAATGAATTTGAACTTTTAATGAATTCATTGTTAGATAAAGCTCTTTCAGTACCAGAGGTTTTTGTACATAAAGATTATCACATCGATAATCTTTTTTTTTTAGAAGAAAGAAAAAAACACTTTAAATGCGGTTGGATTGATTATCAAGATGCAGTTTTAGGACCATGCGTTTATGATGTAGTGTCGTTAACACAAGATGCTAGGATTGATGTTTCCGAAAATTTGGAAAGTTTTATAGTTGAATATTATTTAAATAAATTTAAAAAGCTTTCACAAAAAAAATTTTTCTATTCATATTACTTAATAGCAATACAAAGGCATCTAAAAGTTTTGGGAATATTTGCAAGGCTTTCAAAAAGAGATAAAAAACCTTCGTATTTAAAACATATTCCTAGAGTAAAAAAATTATTAAAAAAAAACCTAGATATAGTAGAATTTTATGATTTAAATAGATTACTGAAGTCACTGGTCTAAATATGTCGATAAAACAAGCAATGATATTTGCAGCAGGGTATGGAAAAAGAATGCTTCCAATCACAAAATCATTGCCCAAGGCTCTATTAACAATAAAAAATAAAACACTTTTGGAACATCAATTAGATACCTTAATTGATCTAAATTTTAAAAAAATTGTGGTTAACGCATTTTATCTAAAAAATGAAATTGTGAAAATAATAAACAAATATGACGCAAGAGTAAAAGTAATCATTGAGGAAGAACTGTTAGAAACAGGTGGGGGAGTTTTAAATGCACTTAAAAAAGAAGTTATTAAACCTCTTCCAATCCTATTGTTGAATAGTGACATTTTTTGGATTGACCACAAGATTTCACCCATAACTATAATACTAAAACAATGGAATCCGGCACAGATGGAAATTTTATTATGTTTAAAAGATAAAAAAGAATTTGTTGGGTATCATGGAAATGGAGATTTTAATATTCAAAATGAAAATCAATACCCATCACTGGTAATACAGAATTCTTTATCACCAAAATATGTTTTTACCGGATTACAAATTATCAACTCAAATTTAATCTCTGATATTAAAAAGGAAAAATTTTCTATTCGTGAACTTTTTTTACCGTTAATTAAAAAAAAAAAAATATTTGGATTTCCTGATACTAACCAGTGGTTTCATTTCACTTCACCTAAAGATTATTATAAAATATCTAAGGATCTTAATAAATGACATACATTATATATGATTTTGAAACATCTGGAAGATCAGCAAGGTTTGATCAAATACTTCAAGCAGGATTTATAGTATATGATAAACAGTTTAATCAAATAGAGGAATTAAATATAAGATCTAGAATTAATAGCGACATTGTACCTTCTTTAGGGGCTCTTAAAGTTAATAGACTAAAAATAAGTGATGTTTTGTGTCAAGGAATAAGTTATTACCAAATGATATTAGAAATTGAGAAGTTTGTTAAAAAATACAAAAATTCTTTTTATCTTGGTTTCAATTCAATTAATTTTGATGAAGAGTTCTTTAGGCAAGCATTTTGGGAACACTTTTTTTTTCCATATTTAACCAATACTCAAGGAAATATAAGAGGAGATTTATTAAATTTTGTTACGATGGTTCATGCTTTTAGAAAAGATAATGTTCGTGTAGAAAAAAATGATCAGGGTAAGTTGACTTTTAAACTTGAAAGTTTAGCAAAAGCCAATTGTTTTGATATAAAAGATTCACATGAAGCCATTGCTGATGTTCAAGCAACTATGTTATTGATGGAACTTCTCATAAAAAAAAATAGAGATTTTTTGGAATTATTTATTGAAAATTCTACTTCAAAAAATGTTGAAAAAAAAATTATTAGTAATCAGATATTTACGCTACATAATTACATGTTCAATTCGCATAGAATTTATCTTGTTAAGCATTTAATTAAACACCCAGTATATAACAATCAATTAGTTGGATTTGACTTGAAATACGATTGTAGTGAATTAATTGATTGTACTATAGATGAATTAAAAGAAATTTATAAAAATAAAAGTTTTTTCCGAAAAATTAGAATTAACAAACAACCTAGTATCCTCGATAAATCGTTTGCAAGAAATGTCCCTCCATATTCTGATATGTCTGAAGATGAAATTAATCTTAAAAATAATCAATTAAGTAATTCTAATTTTTGTGAGAATTTAAGAAGTTTACTTGAATTAGAAGCACTTGAAAAAATTGAAAATCAATCACAAGAATTGCAGCAGGAAGAAGAAACAATATATTCTAAAAACTTAAACTACAAGGATTCTATTATTATGAATCGATTTCATAGTGAGAAATGGGAAGAAAAATGGCTTTATGCTGAAAAATTTAATGATAACAGGTTAAGGTTTTTTGCAGCAAAACATATTTATAGAAACTCTCCAGAATGTTTGCCAAATAAAGTTTTTAAACATCTTCATAATAAAATTTCGGATAGATTAAATTCATTAAAAAAAGAACCATATTTTACAATACCACAAGCAATGGAAGAAGCTGATAATTTTTCTTTGGAAATAGAGGAACTTAATAACCAGGATTTCTTTAAAGAACAACTTGATCAATATAATATTTACATAAACTTCTTAAATGACTATTATAATAATACTAATGCTAAACCACAGCGTTTTGACCATAATTTATCCAAAATTTTGTTTGGTGTTTCTAGTTAGGAGTTTTAAATGAGTAATATAAAAAATCTGAATTTAGAGAATTTTGACGAGGAAGTTTCTAACTCTAATTTACCAGTTCTTATAGATTTCTGGGCTGAGTGGTGTGGTCCTTGTAAAACGCTTACACCAATTTTAGAAGAGCTTTCTTCAGAAATGAGTCATAAATTATTAATTGCAAAAGTTAATCTAGATGAAAATCAAGATCTTGCAATGAAATTTTCAATTAGAAGCATACCAACACTGTTATTATTTAAAAGCGGCAAACTTATTGATACAAAGGTAGGGCTTTCTCCGAAGAGTGAGTTAAGTGATTGGATTAATTCTCAAATTAGTTAATTCTAAACCCATCTTTTTTTAAAACCTCTCCCGCTAGATATAATGAACCACATATTATTACTTTTCCTCCAGAATACTTTTTTTTTATATTTTCTAAAGCCTCAATCAAGTCAGTGGAACAATTAACTTTGAAGAGATTATTAAATTTTTCATAAAGTTTATTCTTAATTTGATTTGGATGGATATACTGATGATCTTTTATAGGTAAAAGTGTTACAGATTTAATTTTTTTTGCGAGATTGGAAATAAAATTTATTGGATCTTTTCCCTCAACCATCCCCAAAATCAAAAAAATATTTTTCTCATTCCAGTTCTCAAAAACTTTAAAAACTGCATTACTTGCATGTATATTGTGACCCCCATCTAACCAAATTTCAAAATTATTGCCTAAAAGCTTTGACAATTTTCCATTTTGGAGATTCTGCATTCTAGCTGGCCATCTAGTCTTTTGCAAACCATCAGATATACAATTTGTATCCAATTCAAAAATATTTTGAGAAAGCACTGTTGCTATTGCTGTTGCTGCATTTTCAATTTGATGTTCTCCATATAAATTTGGATATCTAAAATTATAAATTTTATCTAAATATTTAAGAGAGAAAGTTTTTCTTTCTAAATTATTATTTATTACTTTCCATTGCTTACCTTCTTGATAAAGCTTTATTTTTCTTTTTTGAGAATAATCTGAAATCTGATTATTTACTTTTTTTGTTTGTTTTGAAATTACAGCTATTGACTCATCTTTCAAAATTCCTAATTTTTCATTTGTAATTTTATCAATTGAGTTACCCAACAAATTTGTATGATCTATGGAAATTGGAGTTAATACAGAACAAATAGGCTTTTCTATTACATTTGTGGCATCAAACCTTCCACCTAAACCTGTTTCAATTATTAAGATATCAGACTTTCTTCTGCTAAAAGCTAAAAAGGCTGCAGCTGTAGTAATTTCAAAAAAAGTAATTTGTTTGCCTCCATTTGCTTTCTCACATTCTATCAATAAATTTTTTAAAAATTGCGTAGAAATTAGCTTAGAATTGAGTCTTATTCTCTCATTAAATCTAATAAGATGTGGTGATGTATATACATTAACAGTTAAATTTGCATTTTCAAAAATTGATCTCAAAAAAGAAGTAACTGAACCCTTTCCATTTGTTCCAGCGATATGGATTACTGGAGGTAAATTTAGATGAGGGTTATTAAGCTTTTCTAGAAGAACATAAAGCCTATTTAATGACAAATCAATTTTCTTCGGATGAAGTAACTCTAACCTCTTTAGAATATCATTTGAATTGTTCACTCTTTTAACTAATTTTTTTCTTGAAGGTAATCTAAAATATCTTTAATTTTCTTATTTAAGTCTTTTCTATGAGATACTATATCAATCATTCCTTTTTCTAATAAATATTCTGATTTCTGAAAATTTTTTGGAAGTTTTTCTTTTATAGTCTCTTCAATAACTCTACTTCCAGCAAATCCTATGGTTGCATTTTTCTCTGCAATTAATATGTCACCTAGCATTGCAAATGAGGCTGAAACCCCTCCAGTTGTTGGGTCTGTTAAAACAGAAATGAAAGGAATTTTTTCTTTATCTAAAGCATTAATTGCAATAATAGTCCTCGGCATTTGCATCAATGACAAAATACCTTCTTGCATCCTTGCACCGCCAGATGAGCTAAAAATTATTAACGGCAAAAAATTCTTTTTTGCATGTGTACATGCATGAATTATAGCCTCTCCTGCCGCCATTCCCATAGATCCGCCCATAAAATTAAAATCAAAAATTGCAACAACTATTTTTTTAGTTCCTAAAGTTCCGGAGGCAACAATTACCGAATCGTTAGTCTCATTTTTCTTTTGGGCATCTTTTAGTCTATCAGAATATTTTTTTGTATCTTTAAATTTTAATGGATCTGATTCCACTTTAGGTGTATCCATAATAATATAATTATTACTCAAAAAGAGTTCTAATCTAGTCCTTGCATTAATTCTAAAATGAAAATCGCAATGCTTACATACATAAAAATTATTTTCTAATTCACGCTTCAAAAGCATTTGTGAACATTTAGGACAAGTTTCCCATAAATTATCAGGGACTTCTTTTTTTCCGACAATAGCTTGAAGTTTTGGTCTTACAAAGTTAGTTATCCAATTCATAAGTTTAAATTAACATGCTTTATTAATTTTTAATAAAAAATTATTTATTGTATCCTGCATTTTTAAATTTGATAATTTTCCCAATGAATAATCCTCTATAATTTTTACAATTGCTGATCCAATAACACATCCTTCAGCAAACTCTCCAATTTCCTTAACCTGTTTTGAATTATTAATACCAAAACCTACAACTATTGGAAGTGAGGTAAATTTTTTTATCCTTTGAACCGACCTCTTAACCTCAGATATCATTGGCTTCTTTGTACCTGTTATTCCCATGATTGAAACATAATACAAAAAACCACTGGTTGATTTTAAAATCTTTTTCAACCTATCTGAAGTTGTGGTTGGAGTAAGTAATCTTATGATGTCTATACCATATTTTTTTGAATGATTTAAAATTAAGTGGTTCTCCTCTGGAGGTAAATCTACTACAATTAAACCATCTACTCCAAACTTTGACGAATCTAAAAAAAAGTTTTCAATACCATACTGGGAGATAGGATTAAAATAACCCATTAAAATAATAGGTGTTTTATTATCATTTTTTCTAAAGTTTTTTACGGAATTAAAAATATATTTCAAATTAACTTTGGCTTTAATTGCTCTTAAAATAGACCTCTGGATAGTTGGCCCATCTGCCATAGGATCTGAAAAAGGAATTCCAATTTCAATTAAATCAGCACCAGCTTTTGGCAAAAATTCTAAAATTGTTTCGTAAGTTTTTTTACCAGGATCTCCTGCTGTTACAAAACATACAAGAGCTTTTTTATTTATTCTTTTTAGATATTTAAACTTTTCCTTTATTCTTAAATTCATAATTTTTTCTCAAAATCTTTTCCTAAGTGACTTGAAATTGAAAAAATATCTTTATCACCACGGCCACACATATTCATTATTACAATATCTTTTTTAGATAGCCTATTTTTATATTTTAATAGAAATGCCAAAGCATGTGATGGTTCAAGAGCTGGAATTATTCCTTCAAGCCTACAACATAGTTTAAAAGCTTCCAAAGCTTCCTTATCAGTTGCATTAAAATAATTCACTCTTCCAGTATCTCTTAACCATGAATGCTCTGGGCCTATTCCAGGATAATCTAAACCAGCAGAAATTGAATGAGCATCTAAAATTTGACCGTCTTTATCCTGTAATAAATATGTATAATTTCCATGTAAATAACCGGGTTTCCCTTTTGATAAGGAAGCTGCATGTTTATCTGTTTTTAAACCTTTTCCTCCAGCTTCTACTCCAATGATCTTAACTGAATTTTCATTTAAAAAAGGATAAAATAATCCTAGAGCATTTGATCCTCCACCAATACAAGCTACAACTAATGTTGGAAGTTTATTTTCAAACTTAAGGATTTGTTGTTTTGCTTCTATTCCTATTATTGATTGAAAGTCTCTAACCATCATAGGGTAAGGATGTGGTCCTGCTACTGTGCCTATAACATAAAAAGTATCTCTTACATTGGATACCCAATCTCTCAATGCCTCATTCATTGCATCTTTTAAAGTAGCTGTTCCAGATTTTACGGATTTAATTTCAGCGCCCAGTAATTTCATTTTAAATACATTAGGGGCTTGTCTTTTTATATCAGTTTCTCCCATATAAACAATACATTTAAGATTAAAAAGAGCACAGACTGTAGCTGTAGCCAACCCATGCTGTCCAGCACCTGTTTCTGCAACAATTCTTTTTTTTCCCATTCTCAAAGCTAATAAGACTTGACCCACGCAGTTGTTAATTTTATGAGCACCTGTATGATTTAACTCATCACGTTTAAAGTAAATTTTAGCACCAATTTTTTTAGAAATTCTCTTTGCAAGATAAAGTGGGCTTGGTCTTCCTATATAGTTTTTAAAATAATAGTCTAATTGTTTCTTAAATGTTTTAGATTTTTTTGCGACTTTATATTCATGTTCAAGATCCAGAAGTAATGGCATTAAAGTTTCAGCTACAAATCGTCCACCGTATTTTCCAAATCGCCCATGTTTATCAGGAAATTTTTTAAAATTTATTTTTTTATTGTAAGAATTCATTTTGTTTAACGTAATTTATCAAATTTCTAATCTTTTTTTCGCACTTAACACCTAATTCTTTCTCTACTCCAGAAGAAATATCAAGTATTGGCGGGTTTATTAGCTTAATCGCCTTCTGAATATTTTTTATATTTAATCCCCCTGCTAAAATCCATTTTTTTGTTGTTTTATAATTTCTTAAAAGTTTCCAGTCAAATGGAATCCCGCTTCCACCAAAAACTTTTCTTTTTTCATCTTTTGTATCAAATAGCAGCATATTGCAACAGTCATTAAATTTTTGAGAATCTATAATATCTTCACTTGTTTTAATTCTTACAGCTTTAATTATTGGAACAGATAATTTTTCTTTAACTGAAAAAATAAAGTCAAGAGTTTCGTCACCATGTAATTGAATGTAATCAAGACCAACAAAATCCACTATATGTTCAATTAAATTAATATCAGCATTAACAAACAAACCCACTTTCTTTGGACTAATTTGAAATGTTTGACAAAGCTCTTTAGCCTTTAATGCTGTAATAAATCTTGGAGATTTTTGATAAAACACAAATCCAATATAGTCGGCATTATTTGCTGCCTCTAAAGATTTTTTATCATTAATTCCACAAATTTTAATTTTTACTGCCATATTTTTCACTCATATTAAAAATTATTTTTTCTATTGTTTCAATTGGGTCCTTTGCTTGAGTAATTGTTCTTCCTATTATTAGAATAGATGACCCGTTTTTTAAAGCCTCTCCAGGAGTGCTTACTCTTTTTTGATCATCAATATCGTCACTAAGCCTAATTCCAGGTGTAACAAAAATAAAACTTTCAGGCATTTTTTTTTTAAGAAACTTTACTTCTAATGGTGATGATACCATCCCGTCAACACCGGCATCTTTTCCAATCATAGCAAGATTATAGACAAATTCTTTCGTACCTATTTTAATACCAAATGACATTAAATCTTTATTATTTAAGCTTGTTAAAAGTGAAACGCCAATTATTTTCGTTTTTTTTTTTATTTCTACTATTGATCGAACCATTTCATATCCGCCGTTAAGATGAACAGTTAAGTATGCAGGTTCAAGATCTAAAATATTTAATGAAGCTTTTTTTACTGTATTTGGAATATCATTAAGTTTTAAGTCTAAAAAAATTGGTAGATCAAATTTTTTTAAAGACTCTACTCCATTAATTCCATTTTTTAAAAAAAATTCAATTCCTACTTTTATACCTCCAATATGTTCACGAATTAATTTAACAAACTCAACTGTTTCGTTCATTTCACTAAAATCAAGTGCACAGAAAATTTTTTTCTTCAAATTTTTCATTATTTAAAAAATCTCTTAATGGTTGAAAAAACAAATCCTAATATAAATCCAAATATAAAAGTAATTAGGACTAAAAGAAATATTGGAACATCTAAAAAATACGGAAGTGGAAAAAAATTAATCTTTACAAAATACTTATTAGCTAGTGAAAAAGAAACAAAAAAAATTAAGAAAAAAAAAAAAAGGTGAAACCAATTAACTTTAAAAATTTATTTTTCATTAATTAGCCTTTTTAGTTTTTTACTTGGGTTAAAATAAATAACATTTTTTTCTTTGATATAGATTTTTTCTCCAGTTGAAGGATTCCTCCCTGTTCTTGCTCCTCTAACTTTACTGGAAAAAGTTCCAAAGCCTCTAATTTCAATTCGTGACCCCTTAACAATAGATGCAGAAAAAAAAGCTATAATTTTTTCCAAAGTTCTCTCAACTTCCCTTTTTGGCAAATAATCAAATCTTTTTTCAAGTGAAATAAGTAAGTCTGATTTTTTCATTATCAAAGTGTCCAAATTGCTAAAATACCGTTTAAAGGGTTTAAATTAATATTTTTTATCTTATTTTTTAAAGAATCTATATTCAATAATTTAAAAAAATTATCTTGGTCAGAAAAATCTACAACAGGTACATCAGTAACAATTCCAGCTTGTTCTTTAAGCCAATTAATTGCATCTTTTTCAGTCCCAATTTCATCAATTAAATCTAATTCTTTTGCTTGTCTACCTGTAAGAATCCTTCCGTCTGAAATCAAATTCAAAACATCGTAAGATGATTTTCTTCTATCCTTTACAATATTTATAAATTCATCTTGCATTTGTGAAATTACTTCGGAAATAAATTCTATTTGTTGTTCACTTGCTTCTTCAAAGGGATTTGGAACAGACTTAAGGTTTCCACTTTTCACAACAATCGGATTGATTCCAAGTTTATCTAGAAGTTTACTTAAATCTGCTGTTTGTAAAACGACTCCAATGGAGCCAGTTATAGTTCCATAGTTAGAAAAAATTTTATCTGCTCCCAAAGAAACTAAATAACCTCCAGAGGTTGCCATTTCCTTCATATATACTGCTGTAGGAATTTTGTTACTAATATTCATTATAGAATCAAATATTTCTTTACTACTTACAAAAGTTCCACCAGGAGAATTTACTGTAATCAAAATACCTTTAGCTTTTTCATTTTCAAATAAATCGTCAAATGTTTTTAAAATATCTTTTCTTTCATAAATAACTCCATCTATAGACAATTTGGCAATAAAAGAGTTATTAGATTTACTTAAAAACAAAATTGATATTAATAAAATCGTAAAAAGGGAGATCAAGAATGATCTCAAAATTAAGGATCTCCTTTTCTTGAAATAATCACTAAGAAAGGAATTATTTTCCATCTTTGTTTTTGGTTGTTTTCTTTTTATCTTCTTCTAATGCTGCACCTAAAATATCACCAATACTTGCTCCAGACGATGATGATCCATATTCTTTAAGTGCCGCTTTTTCTTCTTGTATTTCAAGATCTTTTACAGAAAGTTCGTAAGTGTCATCTTTAGCTATTTTTTTTACAATTTTAGCATCTATTTTTTCCTTAACTGCAAATCTTTCGGTATTTTGCTCAGATTTTAATTTTGCTAAATTCGTTTTAGTAATAAAGCCTTTGAGATTATCATTAAAGGTAACGTTAATTCTATCCTTTTCAATCGAATTAATAACACCTGTAACAATATTATTAATAAGTTTATCCGATTTCGACTTATCCCTAACTAATTGTTTTATACCAAGAGAGATTCTCTCTTTTTCAACATCTATATCGAGAATTTTAAATTTCAAGTTTTGATCAGGTTTAAATTTCTTTATTGCTTCCTCTCCAGAATCTTCCCAAGAAATATCAGATAAGTGTATCATACCATCTAATTCATAAGACAATTCAACAAAAATACCAAATTCTGTAATATTTTTAATTTTTCCTTCAAGGTTTTCTCCTTTTTTATGTTCTTTAGAAAACTTTTCCCAAGGATTTTCATTACACTGTTTAATTCCAAGACTAATTCTTCTTTTAATATTATCAATTTCCAGAATCATAATTTCTACTTCATCGCCGACTTTAACTATACTGTTGGGATTAACATTTTTATTTACCCAACTCATTTCAGAAATATGAATTAGACCCTCTACACCTTTTTCTAACTCAACAAACGCTCCATAGTCTGCAATACTTGTGATTTTTGATTTAATTTTTTTTCCGACTTCATACAATTCCTCAACTTTTTTCCATGGATCTTCAGTTAATTGCTTAAGGCCAAGGCTAATCCTCTTTGTCTCTTTGTCATATTTTGTAACTAAAACTTCAATCTCTTCTCCAACTTTAAACATTTCAGATGGATGGTTAACTCTTTCCCATGACAAATCTGTAACATGTAAAAGACCGTCTAATCCTCCTAAATCAACAAAAACACCGTAATCTGTAATATTTTTTACTGTGCCTTTGAGTTTATCACCTTCGTTAATGTCAGATAAAAGCTTACTTCTATCTGCTTCTCTGGATTCTTCAAGAAGAGCTCTTCTCGATACCACAATATTTCCCCTGATCTTATCCATTTTTAGAATCATCATAGGCTGGGGTTTGTTGAGAAGTGGTGATATATCTTTAATCGGTCTCAAATCAACTTGACTACCAGGCAAGAAAGCAACAGCACCATTTATATCTACCGTAAACCCACCTTTAACTCTACCGGTAATAACACCAGTAATTTGTTGTTTTTTATTTAAAGACTTTTCAAGATTTAACCAAGACTCTTCTTTTCTAGCCTTTTCTCTGCTAAGAAGTGCCTCACCTTCTTTATTTTCCAACTTTTCTACAAAGACATCAAGTTTATCACCAATTTTAACACTATGTTCTTCACCAGGAGAGTGAAATTCTTTTAGAGGAATTCTTCCTTCAGACTTTAGCCCAACATCAACAACAACAGTATCGTTTTTTATAAATAAAACAGTACCTTGAACAATTTCTCCTTCTTTGAACCTAAAATCTGTGAGACTTTGTTCTAAAAGTTCACTAAAATTCTCTTCCAATATATATCCACCATAATTCTTCAGTATTAATTACAAAATTTTCCAAGTTTGTGCAATGACTAAATATAATCAATTTTCTTTTTTACAATTTTTAAAGCAATATTAAGTGCCCTTTTCTCATCATTTTTTGTTGTATCAATCAAAAAACTATCGGGGGTTTTAATTAGAGGTGATTCTATCCTGAATTTATCGTTTCTATCTCTTTGTATTAAACTTTCTAATACTTTTTTATAACTTTTAATATTTAGTTTCATTTGTTTTACTCTTCTCTCTGCTCGAATCTTTACATCTGCATCAACATAAATTTTAACTTCTGCCGCAGGAATTATTTTACTTGTAATATCTCTTCCATCGATAACAGAACCATTACCACTTGGAGGGTTATCAGCAAAATTTCTTTGAAATGAAATTAAAAAATCTCTTATTTTTTTTTTTTTTGCAATTTTTGAAGCCAAGTCCGTTACTTCCTCTGACCTCAAATCTAATCTAAATTCCTCCTTCATTTTTTTAAATTTATCTAAACTTAATAAATCTTTACCTAGTGGGTTAATAGAACCTCCAGATTTTAAAATTTTACAGGCCAAAATTCTATATAATACACCACTATCCAAATGATCGTAGTCTAAAATTTTACTCAAATTTTTTGCTAAAGTCCCTTTACCTGAACCTGCTGTTCCATCAATTGCTATTACAGGTTTCTTGTTTTTAAATATATTCAATATTAGCTCCAATACTTGAGAAACACTCCTTAAATTTAGGAAAAGATGTGTCGATCATAGAAATTTCATCTATAACAATTGGTTCATCAGAAACCATACCAAAAACTAGCATTGACATTGCTATCCGATGATCGTGATTAGTAAATACGTAATTACCTCCCTTTTGATTATTTTCTCCAATAATTGTAACATCATCCCTTTTAATTTGAATATTAACTCCAGCATTTTTGAGAGCTTTTTCCATTGCTTCAATTCTATTGCTTTCTTTAAATTTTAATTCTCCTAATCCTTTAAAGTTTGAAGTACCTTTTGCAAATGAAGCTGCTACAAAAAGTATCGGGTATTCATCGATAAGCCTAGTAGTTTCAGATTTTTCTACATCTACAGCTAGTAATTTTGAATGAGAAACATGTATATCTCCAACTTCTTCCATATTTACTAAACGTCTATTTCTTATAGAAATATTTCCTTTCATCTTTTTGAGAACATCAATTAATCCAATCCTAAAAAAATTTAGACCAACATCTTTAATAATAATTTTACTTTCAGGTATTAATAAAGATGCAACAATTAAAAATGCTGCTGAACTAAAATCACCTGGAACAAAAAAATCCTTTGGTTTTAATAAACAAGGTGAAGTTAGTTTTATAATGTTTTTAGCTTTTTTTTTTTTACAGTAATTTCAGCTCCCAAAAATTTTAGCAAACGTTCTGTGTGGTCTCTAGATGGATTTTCTTCAATAATTTCAGTAGCACCTTGAACAGCAGTTGCTGCAAGAAGAATTGCACTTTTAACCTGTGCAGAGCCTATTAATAATTTATATTTTATTGGAATTGAGAAAAAATTATTTGATTTTATTTTAAGCGGTAACTTCCCATTGTTATGTTCAATAAGAGTATGCATTTCAGTTAAAGGATCAATAATCCTTTTCATTGGTCTTTTTGAAAGAGACTTATCACCGACTAAAACAGCGTTTACATTTCTTGTAGAAAGTAGACCAGTCATTAATCTAATCCCTGTACCTGAATTACCAAAATCTAAATTTTTTTTTGGATCATTAAAAAAACCTCCATTACCATAAACTTCATAATGATCATTATTTTTTAAAATCTTTATTCCTAATTTTTTGATCGATTCAAGGGTATTTAAAATATCATTTGACTCCAGAAGACCATAAATCTTTGAGTTACCTAAACAAATAGATGATAGGATTAGGGCTCTATGTGAAATTGATTTGTCAGATGGTGCTGAAGTTTTTCCTATTAGGGATTTACTTTTGGAAGATTTAAGAGTAAAAGACTTGTTCATTGTAGATTAACTTATAAGATATTTATTAATAGTATGAAAGTCGATTATGAAAGATTTTGATAGAGGGTCAAAAAGAAAATGTACGAGTTGTTCAACCTTGTTTTTTGATTTTAATAAGTCACCGATTTCATGTCCAGCCTGCGGAGCTGAGCTGACCTCACTTTTAACTAATGTCTCTAAAAGAGGAAGACCACCTAAAAGTGTTAAACCTAATAAAGAGGCAGAACCTACAGAAGATATAAAAATTGAAGAAATTCCTGGTGAAGAATCAGAATTAGTAGATATCGAATCAGACGATTCATCTGTTGAAGAGATTATTGAAATTAAAAAAGAAGAAGAGTAAAATTTATTAATTTTAACGCTTAACTTTAAGGGGGCTGTAGCTCAGTTGGGAGAGCGTCTGGATGGCATTCAGAAGGTCGTCGGTTCGATCCCGTCCAGCTCCACCATGATATTATTTTAATGAATCTATAAATATTTTTTTTAAAAAATGGTCTTATGATGAGGTCAATTGAGCAAGAAAGAACATTAAACTTCACGGGAAAAAATTGATTGAAATTTGAAAGATTTATATTGAATAATTGAAGCAAATATTATACATAATAATTAGAACGCTTTTTAAGGTTCATTATATTATCGCTCCTAGAAGAGAGGATTTATGAGTAGAATGTCATTATTTAATAGCCCATTTCTTTTGGGTTTTGATCAGTTTGAAAGAACAATTGATAGAATATCCAAACTTTCTAGCGACTCTTATCCCCCATATAATATTGAACAAACCTCACCGAACACTATCAGAATAACTATAGCTGTTGCTGGATTTGAGAAAAAGGACTTAGATATAAGTTTAGAAGGAAATCAATTGCAAATTAGAGGTAATAAGCAAGAAGATGAATCTGAAAAAGTCTTTATTCATAGAGGTATAGCTACACGACAATTTTTGAGAAATTTTATTCTTGCTGAAGGTATCGAAGTAGAAGGAGCTTCTATGGATAATGGTTTACTTTTTGTAGATTTATCTCAGCCAATAAATAATGATGAGTCAAAAAAGATTGAAATTAAGGATAATAAAAATAAAATAAAGAATAGTAAATTGATTAATTTAGAGTTAACAAATGAGCAGTCCAATAAATAAAACAAAAATTGACGATTTTCTTGAGCAAGGTGGTACAGAATTCGCCTTTATAAAGAAAGAAATCCATAAAGAAAATAACTTTAATACTGATGTTTTTACAGTTTATGGAGCAGATGGTACACTATTAGCCGCATTTGATAATAAGGATACTGCAATGGCTGCAATCTTACAATCAGGTCTGAAATATATTAGTCTTCACTAGATTTTTGAGAATGATGACATTATCTCATCAACGTTTCTATAGGTTCTTAATTTATTAAGCATCCCCTTCTTTTTTAAAAAATTAGATATTGAAGAAAGAATGAGTAGATGTTCGGACTGCGAATCTTCAGGAGCAATTATGGTAAAAATTATGTCTACCTTTTTTTTATCAGATGCTGAAAAATCAACTGGTGCTTTTAACCTAAAAAATAAAACAATTGTTTTTATAAGTCCATCAACTTTAGCATGAGGAATTGCAACACCTTCTCCTACACCTGTTGATCCCAACATTTCTCGTTCGTTCAATTTTTCAATTATTTTTAAGGAATTAATATTAGTCTCATTTTCTATAATTTTTCCAATCTCTTTAAAAAGAGTCTTTTTACTATCAAAATCTGTATCAATACAGATTGATTTTTTTTTTATAAATTCGTTCAGTTTCATTTTATTTCTTTGGATCTAACCATCCAATATTTCCATCTGATCTTTTAAAAAGTATATTTAATCTTTTAGTTTTCTTATTTTTAAAAAAAATTGCATTTTGATCATTTAGGCTCATTAACATTAAGGCTTCACTGACTGTAATAGTTTTTATTACATCTTCTGATTCGGCTATAATGACTGGGTTATCTAACTCTTCATTTTTTTTTAACTTCTCTGGATCCTGAATAACATATTCATTAACATCAATATAATTGTTTTTTTTACTCATCAATCTGTGATCAGTTAATTTTCTATGAAATCTTCTTAATCTTTTTTTTATTTTCTCGTTAGCATTAATGAAAGTAATATAAGCATCATCACTAATTGCGTTAGCTTTAATATAGATAGATTTATCAACATGAATACTGATCTCACATTTAAATCTATTTTTATCTTTTGAAAATAAAACATTAGCATCAATAAAATTTTCAATATACTTCTTTATCGTTTTTTTTAATGAACTACTAGCAAAATCAATCAGAGACAAACTAAGTTTCGTTTGTTTTCCAGATATTGATATGTTTGAGTTAGTTGTCAGAAATTTTTTCCTAGATAGAACGTTCTAACATTTTCATTTTTTACGATCTGTTCAGGTGTTCCTTGAAATAAAACTTTACCATCAAATATTATGTACGCCCTATCAACAATTTCCAGTGTGCTCTTAACATTGTGGTCGGTTATTAAAACACCTATATTTTTATTTTTTAAATTTTGAACTAAATTTTTAACATCTTGAATAGCAATAGGATCTATTCCTGCCAATGGTTCATCAAGAAGAATAAAATTTGGATTTGCAGCAAGTGATCTTGCAATTTCTAATCTTCTTCTTTCTCCTCCAGAAAGCGAAAGTGAAGGGGCAAATCTCAAATGCTCTATACCGAATTCTACAAGTAATTTTTCTAAAGATTTTAACCTTTCAGTTTTATTTTTTTGTGACCTTTCTAAAATAGCCATAATATTTTGTTCTACATTTAAACCTCTAAATATTGAAGACTCTTGAGGTAGATAACCTAGTCCCATTTTTGACCTTCTATACATTGGAAGACTAGAAATATCTTTTTGATCTAAATGTATGGAACCATGTTCGGAATTTAATAAACCCATTATAATGTAAAACAATGTTGTTTTTCCAGCACCATTTGGTCCTAAAATAGCAACAGATTCCCCCCGATTTAAATTGACTGAGACATTATTCAAAACTCTCTTATTATCATACGATTTTGTGATATTCTTTATCTCTAATCCGATGTTATTAACCGCAACAAATGGAATATCAATTTGATTATTCATCTACTGAAATACCTTCCTTATTAATAAGAGCTTTAACTCTTTCTGGTTTTTTTGAAGTACTACTTGGAGCTGGCATTAACTTACTAATTCCTTTTTTGAGGTCAACTTCGGCATAGTCACCCATCAAAAAACTCTCGCCCTTTTGTAATCTAACATTTCCAAATAATTTACAAATTTCTTTACTCTTATTATAGAGAGCTTTATCACTGAAAGCTACCTCATTATTTGTTTCTATAGACACATTTTCAAACCCAACAATTTTCTTAATATCCATTTTCTCTCCATTTTTTTCTAAATGCCACACCAGCTTTTCTCCTTTAATAATAAATTCATCTTTTTTGATTGCTATCGCTTTTCCCGTTGCAACAGCTACATTTTTTTTTCTCCAATATTCTATCTTTTTATTAGCATTAAGCTTATCAAATTCAGAGGTTAACTTTAGCTTTGAACCTTTGATCTTGAAGTAATCCTTTTTAACCTGAAATTCAGCGGATTTTCCCCCAGTGATTTTAACTTTTTCATCAGTCACAATAACATTCTTATGAGCTTTAACTTTTACTATATCCATTTCTGAACTAGTATTTTCTTCATAGAAGGCTTCTATATAGTCTGATTTTAAAGATAAAGTTCCTTGAATTGCTTTAGCATTTCCAATAGCCAAATATTTATTATCATTTTTGTGCCATTCTATTCCCTCATCAGCATATATTTCTATTGGTAATTCATTAGATTCAGAATTTACATTTTGAAACGTAAAAAAAATTAAGAAAATTAAAAAAAAAATTGGTAAAAGATTAATTATTTTATTTTGAGAGTACAAGTTTCGATTTTCCTTTAAATATTATTTTATTAGTTTTTTGTTCTATTTGAAATCCCTCTGCAAAAATTGTTGAGTTTATTTTTTTTCCTTTCACTTTTTTTTCGCCAATAATTACTTTTTTATCAAAATCCATAGTTGCTTCTGATGTATTGAATGAGAACATTTTTTTATCACTAAAAATTACTTCTCCCTTAAGTTTCAAAATTTGTTGAGGTTTATTAAAGATCCCATTATTTCCTTCCAAAAAGAAAAATTCACCATCTTTTATTAGCTCACCTTTAGGGTTTTCTAGATTAAAAACTTCTTCGTCTGAATTAATCTTAAAGGCCTTTGAAGCAGAAACTTTAAAAGGTTGTTTTTTTTTATCAAGACCTAAAAAACTCGGTCCTATCAAAATTTGATTACTATCATAAAATTCATCTACAATTGTTGTATCTTTAGAAACTAGGTTTACTTTAAGAGAATTATTGTTAAAGAGCGCAAGGCCAATAAGTCCAAATGACAAAATTACAAAAATGTATTTTGTCGACTTTACAACATTTGAGTAATTAAAATGTTTATAGATCATAAATTTTTTAATTTCTTAAAATATCATGTAAATGGATTATACCTAAAGGTTTTTTATTTGATGTGATAAAGTAGTTAGTTATCGACTGACTGTTCATTAATTTAATTGCATCTAAAACTAATGTTTCTGGTGAAAGAGTTTTTGGATTTTTTGTCATAATTTCTTCAACATTTTTTGATAAAAGAGAAGAAGACATATGTCGTCTCAAATCACCGTCGGTAATAATCCCAACTAGTTCTTTAGTTTTTTCACTAATAATGCCAACACACCCTTGGCCCTTAGAACTCATTTCTAAAATTGCAGAATCAACTTTATTCTTTCTTGAAATTAATGGTATCTGATTTTTTGTTTTCATGACATCACTCACTTTTAATAACATTTGTCCAAGCTTACCTCCAGGATGAAGTTCATGAAAATCCTGTGAAGTGAATTCTCTTTTTTTTAAGAGTGTAACGGCGATTGCATCTCCAAGAACAAGCATACAAGTTGTAGAACTAGTTGGAGCTAATTCTAGCGGACAGGCTTCAATATTTTTTGGAATTTGCAAAACTAAATCTGACTTTTTTGCAAGTGTGCTATTCTTATTACTTGTAATTGAAATAATAGGAACTTTAAGTTTTTTGCAATGAAGAATTAAATTAAAGAGCTCAGATGTTTCACCAGAATTAGATATTAAAATTGCGCAATCTTTTTTTGTAACCATTCCCAAATCACCATGATTTGCTTCGCTTGGGTGAATAAAAAAGGATGGAGAACCTATTGAGGAAAGTGTAGAAGATATTTTTGAACCAATATGACCACTTTTTCCTATACCTGAAATTATTATTTTCCCTTTAACACCAAACAAAAGATTAACTGCTTTTTTAAAATTATAATCAAGGCTTTTTTTTAACAAATTTAAAGCTTTAATTTCAACTTCAACTACTGATTTTCCTGAAAAGATTTCCATTTATTTAATGAGAGAAAATATCAATCTCCTGCCAATCAAGAAAATCTAGTTCTACTCTAACAGGAATAAAATTAAAAATCTCATTAGCTAATTCAAATCTTTTTTCTCTAACTAACATATCTTTCAAAATCTGCTTTAAATTGAAGAGGTGTATCACATCGTTTGCAGCATATTTAATTTGATTTTCAGAAAGGTTTTCAGAAAACCAATCAGTTGATTGTTGAGATTTGTTGAGATCAACTCCTAAAAGCTCTTTACATAGATCTTTTAATCCATGTTTGTCAGTATATGTTCTTACTAGTTTTGAGGCTATTTTTGTACAAAAAATATTACTAGTAAATGTGCCTAAAAACTTTTTTAACATTGCAACATCAAATCTAGCATAATGGAAAATTTTCTCAACTTTATCGTTATCAAGAAGATTAATTAAATTTTTTGGTTTTTTTTTTTTTTCAAAAAAATCTTTTTCAAATTTTATTATGTGACACATTTTTGAAGATAGGCCAATTTGAACTAAACATAATTTATCTCTCGTTAAAGAGAGACCAGTCGTCTCCGTGTCGATAGAAACCTCATCGCCAAAATCAAGGTCGGAAGGAATATCGTTGGTATGCAAAATAGTTTCAAAATTACTAAATTTAAAAGTTTTCATTTCTTGAAAAATTATTTATTGTTATTAATTAATACCTAACTTACACACTAATTCATATAAAAAAAAATAAATGTTAACACATCTTAACGGAAAAAAGGTCGTAATTTTCGGAGGAAGTGGTTTCATTGGAAACCATTTAGTAAATAAATTATGTCAACATTCCTGTCAAATTAAAATAATTTCAAGAAACCTAGATACGAAAAAGAACTGTTTTTTTTCTAGTGAACCAGGACAAGTTTCTATTTCTAAAATAGATGAGTATAATGAAGAAAATATAAAAAAAAGTTTAAGTGGGGCAGATATAGTCATAAATCTAATCGGCATTTTATATGAATCCAAAAAATCAAAATTTAACTTTACTCATATTGAAATACCAAAGTTAATTGCAAAGGCTGCAAAAAATTATAAGGTTCGAACTTTCATTCATCTTTCTGCATTAAACGTTGAAAAAAGTAAAAACTCATTGTACGCAACTTCAAAACTTATGGGTGAGAATGCAGTAAATTCTTTTTTTCCAGATGCTATTATAATCAAACCTAGTGTTGTATTCGGAAAAGGAGATAATTTTACAAATTTGTTTTCAAAAATCTCAAGATTTAGCCCATTTATTCCTATAATTGGTACCCCTAAAATTACTTTCAAAAACTATTTACCTCATTTCAACTTTAGTTTCAGAATAAAGTTTCAACCCTTATATGTTGGTGATTTAGTTAAATTTATTATTTATGTTTCCAATAAAAAATCTGAAACATATCAATTGGCTGGTCCTAGTATTAAAAGTTTTGATGAAATTTATGATATTATTTTAAAAATAAAAAGAAGAAAAAGAATTTACCTACCTTTACCTCTTATTTTAGCAGAACTATTTGCAATTTTTTCATTACTACTCCCAAAACCAATCATTACATCGGATCAGATAAAACTTTTGTCTGTTGATAGTACTTCTAATCAAGGCCTTAACAATTTAATGAAAGTTGTAAAAAATCCAAAATCAATGGAAGTCACTTTAAAAAATTATATTTAAAAAAATATATAAAAAGCTATAGCTGATCCGAAAGTTATTCTGTAAATGACAAAAATTCCTAGTGAAAAATTTCTAACCCACGTTACAAAAAAATGAATAAAAATAAGTGAAAAAATCATTGAAAAGAAAAAAATTAGGAATGCGTTTAAATTTAGGAAATTATCAAAAACTATTCTTGTATGATTATCTAAAATAAGAAATGTTAATGCTCCAAAAATTACTGGCATAGCTAGCATATTAGAAAAAAATACTGAATGTTCTCTTGTATACCCATTAAATCTCATAAATGTAATTATAGCTCCTGATCTACTTACTCCTGGTATAAAAGCCATACACTGACTTAAGCCTATAAAAATTGAACTTTTAGGGGACAAATTATCTAAATTTCTGACCCTTAAGCAGAACCTATCAACAAAATAAATTAATAATCCAAAAAAAATACTTGATATAGATATAATTGTGAGAAGAAAGTCTGTAGTGTAATCAAAAAATTTTGAAAAATAGTAACCTGTTATAAAAACTGGTAAACAAGCAATAATTAAATTTAGCAATAAATTAGCATTTCTATCAATATCTGGTCGAATTATTATTTTTGTTGATTTAATTAAATCAAAAACAAGTCTTTTATAATAAAGAACAATGGCTATCATCGAACCTCCATGTGCTAGTATATTTAATTCGAGAATAGAAAATCCTGTTAAATCTTGAACATAGAAGAAATAGTCAAATAAAATCAAATGACCTTGCGAACTGACTGGTATAAATTCAGTAAAACCCTGAATAAAACAAAAAAATACAATATAGAACAAATTTATTCCAATTTCC
>MDSZ01093638.1_pt1 | contig 22695 bp, 24 predicted proteins | sample 811201 | NCBI WGS metagenome assembly MDSZ01 (sample SAMN05326647, study PRJNA326480) | marine metagenome | isolation source: seawater | place: Indian Ocean: North | collected 2010 | reverse complement strand
TACACAATCACTTCCTACTATTGCTATTGTCATACCTATCATACCACCAACACATGAATGAGTAGTAGATACAGGCATCTCAAAATAACTAGCAGCAAATAACCATAATGTTACTGAAAAAATAACCCACATACAACCATACATTAATAATTCTGGTTCATTTTCAAAACATTCATAATTTGCAATACCCTTCCTAATAGTATCTGATACATGACTTCCCATTAATATTGCACCAGATGTTTCAAAGATTGCTGCTAATAATGATGCTTGTTTTAATGTTAATGCTTTAGATCCAACAGATGTTGCAAATGCATTTGCTGCATCATTAGATCCAATTCCCATAGATGCAAAAAAAGATAATATACCACCTGTTATTACGATCCAAAAAAGCATTTTGTACTTTTATACTTTTATACTTTTAAATTTCTATTTTAAATATATTTTTTATTATTTGCTTTTTAAAATTATATAAATACAACTAATTAAGTAAAGTAAATAAAGCCATGATAGTTGGTATTATTCAATATCCAGGTTCTAATTGTGATAATGATATGTTTAATTACTTTAATAATTGGTTTGAAGTTTTTTATATTTGGCATAAAGAAAAAGAATTAAATAAACATGTTGATTTAATAATAATTCCTGGTGGATTTGCATTTGGTGATAGAGTTTATAATAAAGCAACTGATTCTTATATAATTGATCCTGGAGAAATGGCAATAAAAAGTAATGTTACACAAATTATTTTAAATGCTGCAAAAAATAAAATACCAATTTTAGGAATTTGTAATGGATTTCAAATACTAACCAAACTAAATCTATTACCAGGACAATTGGAAATTAACAAAAATAAAAAATTTAATTGCAAAAAAGTGAATATTAAAGCATTTTATGATAATAATATATATAATACATCATTGTATATTGCAAATACTTATGGAAGATATAAAATATCTCAAGAAGAAGAAAATGATTTATTAAATAAACAAATTTTTTTAAAATATGATGAATTATTGGACGAAGTAGATTCATACAAAAACATAGCAGGAATATGTAATAAAGATCAAACTATATTTGGAATGATGCCTCATCCTGAAAGAAATAATAGTGATTTTAAATCTATATTATTAAAAATATTATTTCCAAAAAATCAAATAATAGAAACACAAATTTTATATAATAATAAAATTAAAGAATTAATGAATAGTGAACATATTTCCTATAAAAGCAGTAAAAAATATTTAAAAACTTTACATACAAAAGAAAAATGGGTAATACAAGGACCTGGTGAAAATGCAGGAATTGTAGATATTGGAGATAATTATTGTATTGCTGTTAGAATAGAAAGTCATAATCATCCAACATATATAGATCCATTTGAAGGAGCAGCAACAGGTGTTGGTGGTATAATGAGAGATATATTTACAATGGGAGCTAGACCAATTGCAATAATGGATTTTTTAAGATTTGGCAATGATGAAAATAGTAAAATATTAATGAATGAAGCAATTAATGGTATATCATATTATGGTAATTGTGTAGGTGTTGCAAATATTGGAGGAGATTGTTATATACATGAATCATATAATAAAAATCCCTTAGTAAATGTAGCATGTATAGGTATTGTAAAAAAAGAAAATATTATTTATGGAAATGCAGAAAATGAAAATGATTTATTAATTTATGTAGGTAGCAAAACAGGAAATGAAGGTATAGGAGGAGCAACAATGGCTTCACAATGTTTTGATAATATTGATAATAATAATATTAATAATAAGTTATTAGAATTAAAAAAAAATGTACAAAAAAGTGATCCATATTTAGAAAAATTATTATTAGAATCATGTTGTGAAATTGCTGAAAAAAAATTAGCAGTTGGAATGCAAGACATGGGTGCAGGTGGATTATTATGTGCTAGTTATGAAGTAGTTTTTAGAGGAAGAGAAAAGTATAATAAAAACCTTGGATGTATGATACATTTAGATAAAGTTCCTTTAAAACATGAAATGGATAATTTAAATATTTTAATTTCAGAGTCACAAGAAAGAATGTTAATAATAGCAAAACCTGAAAACAAAGAAGAAATATTTAATATATTTGAAAAATGGGATTTAGAATGTTCAATTATAGGTGAAGTAACAAATGACGGAATTTATTGTATAAAATATAATAATAATATTCAATATAGAGAAAAATTAACTTATCAAAAAGATATATATCAAGAATACAATAAAGAACTAGAAAAAAGTAATAAATTAAATAACAAATTAAATAATAAGATTACAAAATTAAAAAATAATAGTTTATGGGAAGTTTATGATTCAACTATTGGAAATAGAACAATTAAAGGACCTGATAGTCCTGGTTCATATTCAATATTAGATATACCCGAAGTTAATAAAAAATTATTAATAAAATGGGTATCGTATAGCATAAAAAATAATAGTGCTAAAATAATTGAATTATTACACAATTTTAATGCAAAACCATTATGTATTGTTAATTGTTTGAATTATGGTGATCCAAATAATTGTATTAATGATTTAATAAATTTTATACAAGATTTAAATAATTTTTGTAAAGCTAATAATATTCCTGTAGTAGGTGGAAATGTAAGTTTATATAATTCAACAAATAACTTATGTATTGAACCAACACCCATTATTGTATTATTAGCTTTAATAAATTAATAATCTTTTTTTGATAAAATTAATACTTTATATAAACAATAAAGTATTAATATGTTATTTTAAAAGTATTAAAAATAACATATTAATTAATACATAATAAACTATTATGTTTCTCTCAAGATATATTATTAAAAATAAAAATTTTATTAGAAATATTTCCACTTTTAAACAAAAAATAGATTTATCAATTGCTCAACGTAATAAATTAAATATTGAAGCAGAAATATTAAAATATGATGAAGTAGAAGAATTAATTAGAGAATTAAAATCTCCAGAACAATGTGAAGAAGCTTTCTTATTAAATCAGTTTAAACATCGTATTTTACCTGGTGTAGATGATACTTCTAGACTAAAAGCAAATTTTTTATTAGATATTGTAGAAGAACGTAGTTTCTCTCCATTAATAGATAAAATAGATGCAATAAATATTTTAGGTACTATGCAAGGAGGTTATTCAATTGAAGCATTAATTAAAATTTTGAAAACAAATAATGCATTATATGCTGCAGAAGAATTAAAGAAAAATATTTTATTATTTGATTATTTTCATAATGTTGAAGATTTATATAAAGAAGGAAATGTTTTTGCAAAAGATATTTTAGAATCCTGGTCAAATGCAGAATGGTTCATTAATAGAGAAAAAGTGCCTGAGAAAATTACATTAACATGTTTTAAAGTTAATGGTGAAATAAATACAGATGATTTATCACCTGCACCAGATGCATGGTCAAGACCCGATATTCCATTACATGCACAAACTATGTTAAAAAATCCAAGACCTGGAATAGAACCAGACATAATCAATGAAATTGGTCCAATGACAACAATTAATTGGTTAAAACAAAAAAATTATCCTATTGCATTTGTAGGTGATGTAGTTGGAACTGGTTCAAGTAGAAAAAGTGCTACAAATAGTATATTATGGCATTTTGGTAAACCAATACCATTTGTACCAAACAAAAAATATGGAGGATTTTGTATAGGTAAAAAAATAGCTCCAATATTTTTTAATACAATGGAAGATAGTGGTGCATTAGCAATTGAAATGGATGTAGAAAATTTAAAAATGGGTCAATTAATAGATATTTATCCATATAAAGGACTTACTAAAGATCATAATACTAATGAAACAATTTGCAAATGGGAATTAAAATCTCCAGTATTATTAGATAGTGTTCAAGCAGGCGGACGTATTAATTTAATTATTGGAAAAAGTTTAACTAATAAAGCACGAAAAACATTAAATATGGAAAATGAAAATATTTTTATAAAAAATATATCTAATAATCAAAATAATGAAAATAATGGTTACACATTAGCACAAAAGATTGTAGGAAAAGCTTGTGGTACCTTAGGTATTTATCCTGGAACTTATTGTGAGCCAATTATAACAAGTGTTGGTTCTCAAGATACAACAGGACCAATGACACGTGATGAATTGAAAGATCTTGCATGTTTAGGATTTTCAGCTGATTTAGTTATGCAATCTTTTTGTCATACTGCAGCATATCCAAAACCAGTGGACTTAGCCACCCATAATACATTACCTGATTTTATCAATAATCGTGGTGGAATCTCTCTTAGACCAGGAGATGGTATTATTCATAGTTGGTTAAATAGAATGTTATTACCTGATACTGTTGGTACAGGCGGGGATTCTCATACAAGATTTCCAATTGGAATATCATTTCCAGCAGGTTCAGGTCTTGTTGCATTTGCGGGAGCAACAGGTGTAATGCCACTAGATATGCCAGAATCTGTTTTAGTAAAATTCAGTGGATCAATGCAGCCTGGAATTACATTACGTGATATTGTTCATAGTATTCCATATTTTGCTAAAAAAAGAAGCTTATTAACATTAGATAAAAAAAATAAGAAAAACATTTTTAATGGAAATATTTTAGAAATAGAAGGATTACCAAATCTAACATGTGAACAAGCATTTGAACTTTCAGATGCTAGTGCTGAAAGATCTGCGGCTGGTTGTACTATCAAACTAAATAAAGAACCTATTATTGAATATTTACAATCAAATATTAGTCTTTTACAATGGATGATAAAAGAAGGTTATAATGATAAAAAGAGTATAGAACGTAGAATAAATAAAATGGAAGAATGGATAAAAAATCCTATTTTATTAGAAGCAGATCCAGATGCAAAATATAAAGAAATATTAGAAATTAATTTAGATGAAATTAAAGAGCCTATATTATGTGCTCCTAATGATCCAGATGATGCTGTATTATTAAGTGAAGTATGTGGAGAAGTTATAGATGAAGTATTTATTGGAAGCTGCATGACAAATATTGGGCATTTCAGAGCAGCTGGAAAATTATTAGAAAATCATCAAAAATTTATAGCAGGAGGAGATAATTTAAAAACAAAACTTTGGATGGCACCTCCTACAAAAATGGATGAAAAAAAATTAAAAGATGAAGGCTTCTATGATATATATAGAAAAGTTGGTGTAAGAACTGAAATGCCTGGTTGTTCATTATGTATGGGAAATCAAGCACGCGTAGAAGATAGAGCAAATGTATTATCTACATCAACACGTAATTTTCCAAATCGTCTAGGTAATGGTGCAAATGTATATTTAGCATCTGCTGAATTATCAGCTATAACCGCAATAGAAGGTAAAATTCCAGATTTAAAAACATATAATAATTATTTTGGAACAATAGAAAATAAAAAAGATGAAATTTTTAATTATATGAATTTTAATAAATTAGAAGAATATAAAAATTAAAAAATATAAAAAAATTTTTTAATGTTATAACAATTAAAAAGATGTTAAGAAAATTTCATCCATCTGGAAATCGTATATTAATAAAATTTATTAATAAAAAAATAAATAAAAATGAAAATATTATTAATAAATCTAAAGATTTGTATATTATACCTGATAAATATAAACGTAAATTATTAAGTATAGAAGAAATGGCAATTGTACAATCAGGCGGTGCATATAATAAATTTTAAATATATTTATATATTTATATATTTATAATAAAAATTTAAAAATATTTTATATTATTAATATAAAATATTTTATGTATAGAATAATACCTCTTCGCATATTAAGAAGAACAAGAGGTGTTAAATTTGATGAAATGGTACCATCTGATATACCAAAAATAACTGGGATTGATCGTGTTATTCATGGTGCAAATTCTATTTCACCAGGACCAATAGAAAATCTCAATGTTCCTGTAAAACGTCCTTGGTATATGCATCCAGGACAAGATGATAATCTTTTAGTTCTTCAAGGAACTCGTTATATTGATATTTTTGATCCTAAAACAACTACAAAAGCATCTTTTATTGTTACACCAGATAAAGTTTATAAAAATGATAAACTTTATTATGACGGACCAGCAATGGTTGTATGGCCTGCTGGAATTTTTCATCGTATTATTAGTGGAATAGAAGGTAGTATAAGTGTAAATTTTGCTACACGTACTGAAAAATTTGATATTAAAGATAATTTTAATATTTATAATTTATGTACAAAAACAGGAAAATATGAACTTTTAAAAGAAGGTCATGAAGATCAACCAGATTTAGATTATAAATATCCAAATGAAGAAATTAAACAAATGTTTAAAGAATAAAAAAAAATAATATTTAAAAATAATTTTTTAATTTTAATTATATTTAAATGTTTTTTAAAAAATCATTACAAAATATTAATAAAATTTATTTATTTAACCAATACAGAAGATTTAATATGACAAATACTTCAAGTTTAAAAAATAAATTAAAAGAATTAATTCCAGAAAAACAAAAAATTTTAAAAGATTTAAAATATAATCATGGTAATAAAACCATTGATTTAGTTACTGTTAATCAAACAATTGGAGGTATGCGAGGTATTAAATCAATGTTATGGAACACTTCTTTGTTAGATCCTGAAAAAGGAATAACTTTTCATAATAAAACTATAAATGATTTACGTGAAGAATTACCAAAATATGATATAAAAAATAGTAATTATAAAACAACAGAACCATCATGCGAAGCATTATTATGGTTTTTAATGAGCGGAACTATTCCTTCTCATGAAGAAGTTAACGATTTACATGAAGAATTATATATTAGATCTGGATTATCAGATAGTGTAAAAAATGCTATATTAAAATTTCCAAAAAATACGCACCCTATGACTCAGTTTTCATCCTCAATTTTATTATTACAAAATGAATCATTATTTGCTAAAAAATATAAAGAAGGAATTACTAAAAATGATTATTGGGACTACATATATGAAGATATTATGAATTTAATTGCAAAACTTCCTGAAGTTACTTCATTAATTTATAATAATACTTATAAATATGGAGAATATAAAAAATACGATAGTGAATTAGATTATGCAGGAAATTTTTGTAATATGATTGGTTTTAATAATAATAGTTTTAATGATTTAATTAGATTATATATTTTAATTCACTCTGATCACGAAGGAGGAAATGCTTCCGCGCATACATGTCGTTTAGTAGGATCAACATTATCAGATCCTTATTTATCTTTATCTGCATCAATGAATGCTTTAGCGGGACCTTTACATGGTTTAGCTAATCAGGAAGTATTAAAATGGTTATTAAATTTACAGAGTAAACTAAAAAATGAAAATAAAGAAGTAAATGAAGAAACAATTAAAGAATTTGCATGGGAAACATTAAACAATGGACAAGTAATTCCTGGTTATGGTCATGCTGTTTTAAGAAATACTGATCCACGATATACATGTCAAAGAGAATTTGCATTAAAAAACTTACCAGAAGATGAATTATTCAAATTAGTTGATACTATTTATAAAGTTGTTCCAGATGTTTTATTAGAACATGGTAAAACTAAAAATCCATATCCAAATGTGGATTCACATAGTGGTGTTTTATTAAAGCATTATGGTTTAAATGAGTATGAATATTATACAGTATTATTTGGTTTAGGAAGATCCTTTGGTGTATTAAGTGAATTATTTTGGGATAGAGCATTAAATCTTCCATTAGAACGGCCAAAAAGTGTTACTTTAAATTGGTTAGAAAATAATATAAAAAAATAAAAACTTTAGAAAAATATTATAAATATCTTTTAATACTAATATTTACTTTTATTTTATAAAAGAGTAAAAAAAATTTTAAAAATACTATTTGCCAATTATTTTTAGTAATTATATTAATATTGTTAACATATAATTCTGTATTAATAATATTATTATTATATAAATTTACAAAATCTTTAAATTTTAAATTTTTAATATTGCAATATTTTACATTATTTATATTAATAAAAACATTATATTTAATATTATTTTTATAAGCATAATCATATAAAATATTTATTTTTTCTTGACATTTATTTAATTCATTATTATCATATTTACAATCTAAAAAAGTTAAATATACAACATTATTATTTATTTCAATATTTACTATTTTTGTATTATAATTATTATAAATCATTATGAAGCATTATATATAAATTAAAATTGATTTTATATTAATATTTATTAAAAATGATACAAAATAAAAATTTAATTATGTTTTTATTAACTATTATTCCATTAACTATTCATGTTCAAAATATGCCGTTACCATTAATTAATGTTTTAAAAAATAATGCACAAATGGGATTATATAATTTACAAGAAAAAGATATATCATGGGAAAAAACAAATAATTGCAAAAATATTATTGATAAATATTTTTATAATATGAATAAAAATAATTATTACAATAATAATAATAACTATTATGGTGAAATGTTTAAAATTTATGGATATCCTGCTACATTAATTATAATTAATAATAAATTTAAATATGTAGAAGAATTTATTATTAACAAAAATTTAATGTTAATATTTGATGCATCACCATTAATGAGGTGGTCATTTTATAAAAACTTTAAAAAAATAAATATAAAAAATGCATTAAATAAAGATCTATTTTTGATTATTTAATATATTTTAATCTATTTAAACTCATTTAAATATGCAATTACATCTAATCTATCTTGTTCTTTTTTAAATCCTGGAAATGCCATATTTGTACCTTTAATATATTTTTTTGGATTTGTTAAATAATCAAACATAGTTTGGTTTGACCATATAATTCCTGATTTTTTATTTGCATCTGTATACTTAAATCCTGGAACTTGACCAGATTGTTTTCCCAATACTGCAAATAAATTAGGACCTTGTTTATTCGGTCCTCCTTCATTTATTGTGTGACATGTTGAACATTTTGCTTTAAATATTTTTGCTCCATTTTTTGCATCACCTGACATATTATTTATTATATAAATTATTATATAATAAATATTTATATAATAAATTATATCAATTTTTAAAATTAATGTAATTCATTACTAATTTTTAATTTTAATTCTCCTATTGCTTGACCGGGATTCAATCCTTTTGGACAAGTATTACTACAGTTCATAATTGTTTTACATCTATATAATTTCATAGCATCATCTAAAAATTCCATTCTTTCTTTACTAATTTGATCTCGAGAATCTTGTACCCATCTATATGCTTGCATTAATACAGCTGGTCCCAAATATTTATCACCATTCCACCAATATGAAGGACACGATGTTGAACAACAAGCACATAATATACATTCATACATACCATCTAATTTTTTTCTATCTTTTTGAGATTGATAAAGTTCTTTGCCTTTATTTGAATTTTCTAACCAAGGTTTAATTGATTTATATTGTTCATAAAAGGTTGTTAAATCAGTTACTAAATCTCTTATAACAGGCATATGTGGTAATGGATATATAGATAATTTTTCTTCGATAGGTTTTAAACATGCTAATGTATTTTTACCATTAATATTCATAGCACAAGAACCACATATACCTTCTCTACATGAACGTCTGAAAGATAAAGTTTTATCTATATTATTTTTTATATGTATTAAAGCATCTAAAACCATTGGACCACAATCATTTTTATCAAATATAAATTTATCCATTTTTGAAATGTTATTATTATTGCGATAAATTTTAATAGTTGTTAAATTTCTTTTAATAATATTTTTAAACATATTAATATATTATTAATTTATAAAATAATATATTAACATAATTTTAAATATTTTTTATTTTGATATTCAAAATCCTATTTCACGACCTTTAATATAAGTGCCTATCCATTGAGATAAAATATTTATTTTATTTTTAGATGTTTGTAATTTAGTTAAATATGCAGACCGCCATGCTATCCAAGAGGATAATCCAGTAAATTTATATTTTTTATTACTTCCTATTTCTAAAATTCCTTTTCCAGTAGTTAATGATACCATAGATCCCAAATGATTATAATTAAATTTATTATCTTTAGTATAAGTATATTCATTATTATAATCTATATTATTCAAATGAAATGCTAAAAATTTACCTTGTTGTTCCGCAACTTGTGCCAAAGGCGGTAAAGGATTTTGTTCATTTATACATGAATCACCTAATGCATATATATTATCATTTACTTTATTATTTTCATATACTCTTAATAAATCATCTACAATTATTCTTCCATTTTTAGATTTTTTAAAATTCAATCTATCAATAAAATCTGTTGTTCCTATGCCTGTTGACCAAACACACATTCCATAATCTATTATAGAACCATCACTCAATTCTATGTTATCTTTATTAACTTTTTTTACTTGTGCTTTTTTTATATATACACCACCATCTATTAATTTTTGTACAGCATATGATGATAATTTTTTATCAAAACTATTTAAAAGTTCATTTCCTTCAATTAATGTAATTTTTGCACTAGCTTTTATTCGTGGGTTATAACTAGACATATCTTCATTAATAAAATTACAAAGCTCACTTGCAAATTCAACACCAGTAGGTCCACCCCCTACAACTACAAAATGTAATAATTTATTTCTATCTTCTGTTTTCATATTTGGAATACCAGCCAAACATACATTTTCTAATAATTTTTTTCTTATTTTAATTGAATCATTTAATGTTTTTAAAAAATAAGTATTTTCATTTACTCCCGGAATATTAAAAGTTAAAGGTTTACCACCAGTTGCAATAACTAATTTATCAAAACCAATTTTAAATCTTGTATTATTATCACTAATACATTCTACATTATTATTATAAGAATCAATATTTAATGCATGAGCTAAATAAAAATGATTTTCAGGACATCTTAAATAAGGTTGTAAATGTCTAATATTTTCAACAACACTTTGACTATGAACAGTTCCTACACAACTTGATGCAAGCAAAGGTGTAAAAACCATATGATTTTTTGAACTAATAACTGTTAAATCATATTTATTTATACAATCTATATCTTTTACTAATCTTGCCCCTGCCCAACCTGATCCTAATACAACAAGTCTTTTTTTACCTGTATTTAAAGGCATAGTTGAATCTATAATTGTAGTATTTAATTCATTATTTTTTTTATCAAGTAATATCAATTTATCGTCTTCATTTAAATTTTTATTTGGATCTATTAAGCTAATATTATTTAATCCATTTGTAGAATTATTAATAAAAAAATTAAATTTATTATTTAAACTATCAGAAATCTTAACTTGTTCTTCAAATGTAATATTATTTAAAAAAGTATTTACATTCACCATTGTTTTAGTTTTTAAAAAATTAAATTTATTTCCAAGTAAATTTACATTTTTTAAAATATTGCTTTTTACTAGCATTATTTATATATAATAAATAATTTTTATATAATTTTTAAACAATTAAAAATTTAACTTAATTTAAATTATTATTTAATCCACCATGGATCACTATTTGTTCTAAAATCTCTTTCTTTCCATTCAGATAAAACAACTTTTTCATCTAATATATCTATTTTTGCTAATGCTAACGATAAAGGAGCCGGACCTCTAATTACTTTTCCTGTTTCATCATATTGCGATCCATGACATGGACACATAAATTTATTTGCTGCTTTATTCCATGGAACAACGCAACCTAGATGTGTACAAACAGCATTTAATGCATATTTTTCAAGATTATTATCTTCTTTTACAATTAAATAATGAGCATCGCCTTTTAAGCCTTGCACCAAATTTCTATTTGGATATGGATTGTTCTTAATCCAGTTTTTTTCATATATATCGTCTCCATTTGCATCTTTTGCAATTATACCAACATTAAAATTATTATTATTTGGAGGAACTAAGAAATATAAAAATCCTATTAACATCCACAATACAGGAACGGCCGAACTAGTTAAAAGAATTACATTCATTATTGTTCTTCTTTGCATATCTGCTACAAAATTATTATTATTTATTTTTTCTACCATAGATATATTATGTATTTTATTATATCTTAATTTTGGAAATTTATAAATATTTCTATTTTTGATATAATTATTAGGATTATTATTATAATTATTATAATATAAAAATGTATATGCATTTACATTAAATATATTTAAAAATATTAATATTATTTTTATACTCTTCATATTATTTAATATTAAATAATATTATTTAATATTATTTAATATTAAATAATATCAATTTTATTTATAAATATGGTATAGTTTCTCTACGTTTTAAATAATTATAATTATAATCTAGTGCATTATAATATTTATTATATAAATTATATGAAAAAAATAATACTAAGAACCCATGTATTTTTAAATTTGCTAATCTTAATATTTTTTCATTTATAAATGGAAGTTTCTTATGATAATCTGTTACTATAGTAGAAAATGATACAAAAGAATGAAAACCTAAATTATTTATATTAAAAAAATCAAAATATTTTTTCAAATCATTATTTTCATTTAATAAAATTGAAGGTACTAAAAATGGAATCATAATTTTATTTGATTTATGATATAATTTAATTATAAAATTACTCTTATCTGGAAGTAAAATTTTTTGTAAAAACATTTATTTTTTATATTATATTATTATTATTTAAATAAATTTTAACTTTAAATAATAATAATATATTATAAAATGAAAAATATATCACCACATCTTAGTATATATAAATTTCCAATAACTGCTATATCTTCTATTACTAATCGTGCAAGTGGTATGTATATTACATTAATTGGTTTAAGTAGCAGTTTTTTATGTTTTACTAATGAAAATACTAAAAATAAATTTTATAACTTTTATTATAATCTTAATGATTATCAAAAAACATTTTTAAATTCTTTAATACTTTATCCATTTGGATATCATTTTAGTGGTGGACTAAGACATTTAATATGGGATAGTTTTCCACATTTACTTACTAATTCAAAAGTTGCAACTAGTAGTAAATTTTTATTTGTAGTTTCAATAATACCTACTTTACTTTTAGAAGAAAAAATTAAGAATAAAATTTAATTGAATATTATAGATGTTAAAAAATAATCATTATCTATATTTTTAAATAATATATCTTTATTTTTCATAAAATCAACTATAACAAATTCTGTTAATCTTAATGAAATATAAAATAAAAATCCATTTTTTGCATTTATTAAAAAATTATTATTATTTATATGTTTTATATTATGCATTGTATTAATATCAGTAAAACATGATATACCATTTTTACTAACATAACATTCTTTAATATTCATAATACACTATATAAATTAAGTAATATATTTAAAAATAAATTACTTAATTAATTTATATTTAAATAAATTAAATGAATAGATTTAACATTTTTAAAAGAAATTTTTCAAATATTTCTAAAAATGTTATTATACATAATTATGATGCTATTGTTATTGGCGCAGGTGGAGCAGGATTAAGAGCAACTATGGGTCTTGCAGAAAAAAATTATAAAGTAGCATGTATTAGTAAATTATTTCCTACACGATCTCATACTGTTGCAGCACAAGGTGGAATTAATGCTGCTTTGGGAAATATAACAAAAGATGATTGGAAATGGCATTTTTACGATACTGTAAAAGGTAGTGATTGGCTAGGAGATCAAGATGCTATACATTATATGTGTAAAGAAGCTCCTAAAGTAGTTTTAGAATTAGAAAATTATGGTCTTCCATTTTCTAGAACAGAAGATGGAAAAATTTATCAACGAGCATTTGGTGGTCAATCACTTGAATATGGTAAAGGTGGACAAGCATTTAGAACTGCATGTGCAGCAGATAGAACAGGACATGCAATGTTACATACTTTATATGGAAATTCATTAAAATTTAAAGCAGATTTTTTTATTGAATATTTTTCAACAGATTTATTATTTAACAATGATCGTTCTGCATGTGTTGGCTGTGTTGCATATAATATGGAAGATGGAAAATATCATGTGTTTAAAGCTAAAAATACTGTTATAGCAACTGGCGGTTATGGAAAATGCTATTTTTCAGCAACAAGTGCACATACTTGTACCGGTGATGGTAATGCAATGGTATTAAGAAAAAATATACCATTACAAGATTCTGAATTTGTACAGTTTCATCCAACGGGAGTTTATGGTGCAGGTGTTTTATTAACAGAAGGTTGTCGTGGAGAAGGAGGATTTTTAGTTAATTCTAATGGAGAAAGATTTATGGAACGCTATGCTCCTTCTGCAAAAGATTTAGCAAGCAGAGATGTTGTTTCAAGATCTATGACTATTGAAATAAATGAAGGACGAGGTGTTGGACCAGAGAAAGATCATATTTTGTTGCAGCTGCATCATTTACCTAAAGAAGTTTTGGAAGAACGTCTTCCTGGTATTTCTGAAACAGCAGCCATTTTTGCAGGTGTAGATGTATCTAAAGAACCTGTTCCTGTAATACCTACTGTTCATTATAATATGGGAGGAATTCCAACAAACTATAAAGGACAAGTTATAAATCCTACAAAAGAAAATGAAAATAATATTGTAACCGGATTATGGGCCGCCGGTGAAGCTGCTTCATCATCTGTACATGGAGCAAATCGTTTAGGTGCAAATTCACTATTAGATATTGTTGTGTTTGGAAAAGCATGTGCTGAAAATATTTCAGAAATTAATAAACCAGGTGAAAAATTAGAAGATTTTAATAATAATGAAGTAAAAGAAAACATAGATATATGTAATAAATATTTTTATCAAAAAGGAGATATTAGTGTAGGTGATTTAAGATTAGAGATGCAAAAAACTATGCAAAAACATGCAGGAGTTTTTAGAAATAATAGATCTATGTTAGAAGGTGTAGAAAAAATACAATCTATTTATAATAATTTTGAAAATGTATATATTGAAGATAAATCAGAAATATTTAATACAGAATTTACAGAACTTTTAGAATTTAAAAATTTATTAGATAATGCAATTGTAACTATGAACTCAGCTAATTTTAGAAAAGAATCACGTGGTGCTCATAGTCATGATGATTATAAAGAAAGAGATGATATAAATTGGTTAAAACATACTATTTGTAGATTAAATAATAATAAAACTGAATTAACAACTAGATCAGTTAATTTATTTACATTAAATGATGAAGTAGAAAGTGTACCATTAGCAAAAAGAGTTTATTGATAATAATTTAAAAATAATTTAAAAATAATTTATATAATTAAATTATTAGTTTATTTTTGTTAATTCAATATTAATAGTACTAGATTCAACTTCATGATTAGTGTTATCTAAATCGTTATTTGATTCAATATGTATATTTTTATTACTAGTATTGTAATTTGTATATATACTTATATTACTAGTATTATTTTTATTTAATGCAAATTTACCACTAGAAGAACAAATTCTATTTCCTTTTCTTTTTATACTAGGACTATTATTAGGACTAATATCAGGAGTAATATTATTTACTTCATCATTATTATTTTCTGAATTAGACTTCTTTTTACATAATTTGTTTATACAATTAGTTATATTTTTATAAGTTATTGGAGTATTACCAAATAATCCTAATAATATTTTTTTATCTTTTTTTAATTCCTCTATTCTTTTTTCTATTAATTCATATAATTCAGTAGGATATTTACATTCATAATCAGTTGGAAATTTATTAGAACCAATTTTTCTTAATGTTTTAAATATTGTAACATGTTCATCATATTTTATTAATTGTTTTGCAATTTCAATTTGTGGAGATGCTTTTGCCATATTAGTCATAATAATTTTTTGTATTTCTAAATGATTATTTAAATTTTCTTTATCTAATTCTGTAATAAATTCACTATTTCCATTATTTTTAATAGCTTCAACTATTTTACACCATATTGTATTTTCTCTATGTAATAATATATAAATTGGCATATAAAATTCTGAAAGTAAAAATTCAATATGTTCTATTCTTTTAACTTTTCTATTATTTAATATACCATTAATATTATCAATAAACATACGTAATAAAAAACCAACAATACCAGCACCACTGGTTAAAATAATTATTAAATAACTACTTTCCATAAATAATTTATAATAAGAAAATATTATTTAATAGTCTTGATTTGAAAAATTATATAATTAAATAATTTAAAATAATTTAATTATATAATATTATTTTAAATGGTTGAAACTAATAATTTCTTAAAAAATAAAATACTTGAAAACTCACAATATGCATTATTATTTATTCCAATGTTAGCAGTTTATTTACCTACTATTGTATATCCAGTAACAGAAGAAATTGGAAATAATGTATCTTTTAGACCACCAGGATATGTATTTGCTATTGTTTGGCCAATATTATTATTTTTATTAGGTATTAGTTGGTATGTGCGTAGAAAAATGGGTTATTTTATAAATAGTGTTTATATATTATTAATAATTTTATTAAGTATATGGTTTATTTTATATACTAATAATAAATATTATGGATTATTTGATATTATTATATGTTTTTTAATAGTATTATTTTTATTTTTTTACAATATAAAAAAATTTAATAAATATTCATCATTACCATTAATACCTTTATTATGTTGGTTAATATTTGCATCAATATTAAATGTAGCATCTATTAATAATTAAATTATTTTTAGTAAAACTATTTTTTATATTTCCAAATATGAACATGACCAGGAATATATATTGTTTCTTCAAAATCATACAATATATTTTCTATATTATTTAAATAATCCATTAAATATGGTTCACCTGATAACATAATTTTTGATGGTTTTTTATTTTTATAGTTTGGTGCAATATCTACTATAATAAATTCTTCTTTTGCCAAAAATAATGCATTATTAACTATACGAATTTGTGCGTATTGAGGCATTTCATGAAATGCAAACATACATGTTACAATATGTGGTTTAACTTTTGGTCTAAAAGTTTCTGCATTTCCAAAGTAAAATTGAGTATTATAATTAGATTTTTTATTGTTTTCTCTTGCAACTTCTAGCATTTCTTTTGATGTATCTACTCCTATTTGACCAGGTGGAGTAGAAATACCTATTCCACAACATAAATCTAAAATTGTTTTATTATTTTTTACATAAGGCTCATAAATTAAACTTCTTATGTTTTTACCATCATATCGTATGTTGTCAATAATTTTTGTTGCTTGATTGGCCAATTTAGCATGTATTTTTCCACGAAAACCAATATTTCCAAAATTATGTATATTTGGGTTATAATAATAAGGTACATTTAATCCTAATAGTAATAAATTATATAAAAATATATACATAATATTTTTGATTAACAATTAAAATATTATGTATTTATCAATTTTCTTTTATAATTTATTTAATAATTCAAGTAAATTTAAAGCGTCATAACGTTCTTCAGGATTAACATTTAACATTTTTTCATTAATTATATTTCTTATATTTTTTGGAGTATTATACCAAATCATTTTAGTATTTGGAATATATCTTTTATTTTCAAACATTTCATATAATAAAATACCACAAGAATAAATATCTACTTTATTACTATAATTATTATTATTTACACATTCAGGTGCCATATAACGTTCTGTTCCAACAAATAAAGTTAAATCTTCAATTAATTTTTTAGATAATTCTGATTGATTTGTTTGTATTGGATTATCTAGATTAACTAAATTGTCATTTGAATTATTTCTATAATAATTTGCAAATTTTGATAAACCAAAATCTGTAATTTTTGCTACTTTTGAATTTGTTAATAAAATATTTGTTGGTTTTATATCTCTATGTATAAGTGAATATGGTTTTCTATTATGAATATATGCTAATCCTTGTAAAATATCTTTCATAATATTTATTTTTTGACTTTTATTTAATGTTTTTTTTTCAATATTTTCTAATAAATCTCCTTTTGGAATATATTCCATAACAATAATAAATGGATTATCAATATAACCTAAAAATTGAACAATATTTGGATGATGCATTTTTGTCATAATATTAAATTCTCGTAATACTAGATTTTTTTCATTTGCACATATATTTTCATTAATTACTTTTGCTACTACAAATGTTCCACGCCATTTTGCTAAATAAACTTTTGCAAATGATCCTTGTCCTAATAATCGTTTAGTAAATATAAACAATTCCCATGGAGGTATTTCCCAGTCACCAAATTTTTTATCTTTTAAATGATAATAAATTTTTGGTACTCCATCATGTAAACTTTGATCACTATTAAATAAATTTATATTATAATTATAAGTATTATTAAACATAATATTTTAATTATAATTATAATATACAAAATTATATAATATATCAATTTTAATAATAAAAATTGATATATTAAAAATAATAGTATAAAATTAATAATATTATAATAATTAATTAATTAATTATTATGTCACAAAATCTAGGTTCTTTACAAATTATTATGGGTCCTATGTTTTCAGGTAAAACAACTGAACTAATTAATATTTATAATGAAACTTGTAAAAAATATGGTAATCATAAATGTATAGCTTTAAATTATGCTTTAGATAATAGGTATGGTAATAACCAAATAATATCACATGATTCATTAAGTATACCTTGCAATAGTATATTAAAACTAGAAGACTATTTTGAAAATAATAATAATTTAGTTAATATAAGTAATGCATCATTTATATTTATAAATGAAGCACAATTTTTCGGTGATTTAAGTTATTATGTATTAAATATGAAAGATGTACATAATAAACATTTAATTTTATGTGGATTAGATTATGATTTTGAACGTAAAAAATTTGGTCAACTTTTAGATTTAAATATATATGCAAATAAAATTATTTATTTACAGGGAGTTTGTAATACTCCTAATTGTAATTATTTATCTAAATACACACATAGAATCACTCAAAATAAAGAGCAAATATTAATTGGATGTCAAGAATATATACCATTATGTAAAGATTGTTATAATAAAAATAATATATGTGAAATATAATTATTTATTGTCTTATTTATTGTAAAAATGGTGTTCTAACATTATAATCTTTCATTTCATTACGAATTTGATTTATTTCAAATGTTAATGTTACATTAGTATTTTGTAAATCTACTAACATACCATTATGATAACGTAGTTTTATTTTTAATTTTGAAATTCGGTCTAAAGGTGGTTGAAAATAACTAGCACCTTCAATATAACATTCTTTATTATTAATACTTTGATTTTCTGTGATTAATACTATAGGGGTTTTTGCAAAAAATGAATTTACTATACCTGAATTTGTATTATTTATTTTATCAATAATATAAGGTTTAATTTCATCAGCTTTATTTAATTTTTCTAGCTCAACAAATATTTGTGTATTTTCATCCAAATCAATAATATTTGGTGGTTCTATTATATGATTTGAATTGTTAATCCAATTTATATCTTCATATTGAAATTTGTTATTATTATTAGATGAACTATAAATATTTTTTTTATATCCTAATGTATGTCCTAATCCCCACCTACTATGTTGATTAAAAACATTAACATAATTATTGTTAGCACATTTACTATTATATAAATTATTATTGTTATAAGATATAATTTCTTGAAAATTTAAGCTAAAATCTTGATTTTCATGACCAATATAAATTTTACGATTAACTTGATTATATTTTACTACAAAACTTGGATCTATACTTTCAAAAGTATTATTTAAACTATTTTGTAAACTATTTTGTAATTGAGTAAAATTATAAAATCCATCATCTAAACTAACTATTTTTGTTTCACCACTAATACTACATATTAATTTATTATTTTGTAAATATTCACTAATATTATAGCATTTATTTATTGTTTGTATATTAACTAATCTAATAGATTCAACATTATTATAATTTTGTGGACAACTAATTTCAAATTCATATGGATTAGGCCATCTATTTATATCACGATCATTAGTATCTATATATAATATTTTTCTATCTAAAGTAAAATTTTGTAATCTATCAATTAATTGATGATTCATTTTTTATATATATATTTAAAAATAAATAAGTTTATTATATTTTTATATATTAATAAAAAATATAATATGAATGATAGCAAATTTGCTGATATGAAGGAAAATAGAGGTATATTTGGTTTTGGAATATCACATAATGATAATTTAGATGTATTTACTTTAGTAATATTAGCATATGCAGGCTTATTTATACAATTTTTCTTTTCAAGAAGTTATGATCAATCTGGAAAAAATGGACCTGCATCATTAGCTTTATGGGGTTATGGTTTAACAGGTATTGCATTATTTTTAATGATTTTCATGAGCATTTACATAAATAATAAAATAAATGCTACTTTTGAAAAAAAAGACTCATCCATAACAGAGATTTTTAAATCAGTTGTTTTAAGTAATAGTTTACCTGTTATTTTAACTTTAGGAACTATATTATTTTTATTTTTTATTAATTATACTTTTTTTGAAAGAATAAATAAAGGTTTATTACCTGATACTTATAATACTTATTATTTATTTTCAAGTACATTATTAATAGTTCAAATTGCATTAATTGTTAAATATTTATATAATGAATTAAATTTATTAGTTATAAAGGATAAAACTAATATGAAAGAGAATACTATTATTAAAAGTTTAAGTTACATAATAATTACATTAAATTTTATTTTTATTTTAATAATGTATATATTACTTGAATTTTTTTCAACAAATGGCTAAAAGTTATTATATTTATTATATTTAATAAATTTTTATTATATTTTTAACATTAATTACTTTAAAAGTAATTCCAATATAATCTTTATTTTCCCATATTCCTGATAACTTTAATATAAAATTTTCTATATTATCCTGATTTATTTTTTTTAATTTAATAAAATCTTCATCTATTTCATCATAATCACAATTTGAAAATTTTATTATTCCATTTTTTAAAAATTCTTTTAATTTTAATTGTTTTTCTTTTTTAATACTTAAAATATCTAATATATTATATTCTATATTATTTAATTTATCTATTATATTATAATTTTTTGATACATCAAAAAAAATTTTATCTTTAATAATATAATTATAATTTAAATTAAATAATATAAAAATACCATTAAATGTTACAAATTCATTTGAATATAACAACTTATAAAAATTATTATATAAAATAATACTATTTTTTATAGCTTCACATAAAATTACATGCTTATAATCAAAATCTTCTAGACTTATACTTAACATATTTTATTAACATTATATAATATGTATTATTTATTTTTAATACATTTAAAAATAAATAATTAATAAATTTAATGTTAATAGAAAAAGAAACTTTTAAAAATTTTTTAAATAATAAAAAAACAAATAATCAAATTAATTTTAAAATACCTAGTGATTTAATAAATTTACCAAATATAATAATTTATGGACCACCTGGTTGTGGTAAATATACTGAAAGTTTAAATATAATTCAAAATTTTAGTCCAACATGTTTAAAATATGAAAAAAAATTAAATGTAAATTTAAATAAAAATAATCATATTATTAAAATAAGTGATATACATTATGAAATTAATTTAGAAAATTTAACATGTAATTCTAAGTTATTATTTAATGAAATATATTTTAATATATTAGATAGTATTGAAACTAATACAAATAAACAAGGTATTATTTTATATAAAAATTTTCATTTAATAGACAATGAATTATTAGATATATTTTATAGTTATATACAAAAAATTATTAATACTAATATAATAATAAAACATATATTATTAACAGAACATATTTGTTTAATACCTAAAAATGTTTTGAACATATGTTGTATTTTAAATATTCAAAAACTAAGTATATCAAATTATATAAAATTATCAAATAATAACAATAAAAAAATTTTAAAAAATTTTGATGAAAATCAAAAAAAAAATTTTTTAAATAACATTAATAATATTAATATTATTAAAAATATTGATTTAGATAATAATTTAATCAATATTATTAATTTAAAAGAAAAATATTGTAATATAATTATTAATATTATATTAAATAATAATATAAATTTTATTCTTATACGTAATTCGCTTTATGATCTTTTAATATATAATTTAAATATTCATGAATGTATTTTTTATATTTTAGAAAATGTAATTAATAAATCTAAAAATATTGATAGTAACTTTTTAAATAAAATTTTTATGAAAACATGTAATTTCTTTAAATATTATAATAATAATTATAGACCAATATATCATTTAGAAAGTTATATATTATATATAATAAATACTATACATAATAATGAACATAGCTAATGCTTTAACTAATTTAGAATTAAATAATAAATATAATAGTAATAACATTAAGAATCTTAAACTAAATGAATTAAAAAAACAATATCATATATTAGCTTTAAATTATCATCCTGATAAAAATAATAATGAATTTTCAAAAGAACATTTTCAAAATATTAATAATTCATATTTATTTTTAAAAAATATAATTGAATATGATTCTCTAGATAATGATTATAATAATAGTGATGAAAATATTGAAATAGATGATGAATATTATAATTTAATTATAAATTTTATAAATATTATTACAAAAGATATAAATAATAATATTACTATAACTGATTTTCAAAATGATTGTAAAAAATATATTTATGAAATAATT
>MDSZ01011131.1_pt1 | contig 22696 bp, 34 predicted proteins | sample 811201 | NCBI WGS metagenome assembly MDSZ01 (sample SAMN05326647, study PRJNA326480) | marine metagenome | isolation source: seawater | place: Indian Ocean: North | collected 2010 | reverse complement strand
GTGTCTTTTGGTGCATGGAATGTCTCAAACTGTGTGGGACCACCACCAAGCCAAACCCATACTACAGCCTTGTCATCATAGCTTTGTGCGTTTGCGGCGAAAGCCTGATCTGAAAATCCAACGGCTGACATGCCAGCCCCAATAGATCCAATCCTAAGAAAATCTCTCCTGTTAAACATAAAATCAATCATTTTATCATCTTTCTAGCCCGGAGCTTCATAAAAACCAATGTTAAACCCTTCTCTTGTGCAATCCTCCACGGTTTTCTCCATACCATGTTTTTTGAGGTGCCTCTCTATATGTATACACATTTTTTCATTAGTTCCCGGCCAATTATTTTTAGCGAAGTGACATAAATACTTGCATTTCCAATGAGTTCTCGTAGAATCCAGTGGTTTGGGGTTAACATTTTGTCTGATTTCCTCAACCCTTTTCCTGAGCATCTCTAGAAATCTAGCCTCGTCGCTCTTGTCAAACATTAGCGAAAACGGCTTAGGGTCTGGCTCGCCATCCTTGTCTTTATAGAAAAATATACTCATAATTCTATTAGGAAACTCTGGGTATAGTTTAGATATGGCGTAAAAATATAGTAGGAGTTGGGCATCATTTTCAAGTTTTTTATAATCCTTAACCTCCCCCGTTGCCCAATCCATGCGGCGACCTGACTTCCAGTCAATAACCTCTATTGTGTCTTCATTAAGTAGGGTTACAAGGTCGATTGTCCCCTTAATAGCTAACTGCCCTTGAACCTTTTCACCATTTATTTCATATTCAAACTTAGCCCAATCTTCTTCGATTGGTATATCAAAATGTGGCTCAGGGTGATGAATGTTTCTTTGTCTTGGATCAAACATGCCATCGCTGTGCGTGAGAAATGTCCACACTGTTTGAGCTATTTCTTTTCTCTCTTTTGGGTAGAACTTATGTTTAGAGTTTTTTGCGTAACAATCTATGGATATTTCTATAAGATCGTTCACAAAGTCGTCTGTGTATAGTTCATCTTTATGTATTCTAATTTTCCCAGCAGCGTCGTCTTCAACAACCAAATACCTCTTTCTGGGGTTGTCTTGCTGAAACTTTTTTAAACCAGCTAATATCTCCATAGCCTTATGAGCCATCGTACCCATATCAGCCTTTTTGCCGCTGTCAGACTGGTGACCAAGAACGTAGGTTATAAAGTATTGCATTTGGCAATACGAGTAATTATTGTAACTAGAGCTTCTTACATATGTGACTAACATTAATTCTCCTTGAGGTGTTGGTAAAATCTCTTGACCTTCACCATCAGGGAATCAATACTCTCGTCGCTATTGTCAATAAAATCTGTGAAGGGGTAATCATCTAGCGCTATTTCGCTAGAATGTGAATCATTAAAAACCTTTCGTGTTAGCCTTATGACTTTTCCACCAGCATCTTCTATCGCTTTCGCCTCATTAGGAAAGCGAACATCCGCTATGATGGCTAAGTCACATTGTTCTTCTTGTATTTTTTTTATGCATGAACTCACCCAAACAGGTTCGTAAATTTTGCGGCAAACGTCTGTACCAAAAAACTGCATAAATTCACGAGCAGTCATTGGGCCTTTCTTTTCGGGATTGTTAAACACTTCTAGACATGGCATGTTTTCCCAAAGTAAGTGCGCCTGACTCTGATTTTTTTGTTCCTCTGTCCCCCAAACGCACTCACTGGGGATATCAAATAGCTTTACACAAATCCACTTAAGATGATCTGCAAAGCTGTATAATTTGACATATGGCCACATATTTCTTTCTGCATAGTCAACAAAGTCTTGGTCTTTTCTAGACACATCAAACTCTCCCCACCCCTCTCTACCAAGAGAGTCCTCTGTTAAAATCATTAGCTGACCATCTTTGCCAATGTTATAGTCTTTTATCAAGCCATTTTTATGGAGCGTAAGTCCATGTAAAATGTTTGCTACCGTATTTTTGCCAGCCTGCTTGCGACCAGAAATACCTAATATTTTCATTAGTAACATCCTTTAAGATTCTGAAGTACGTCTTGTTTTATTTTATCCACAAACATGTTGCCCAAGTCTTTAGTGTGCATTTGTGGGAATACTAGATTAAATAGTCTGGAGAGATCTCTTTTTATTTTTATTTTAGATTCTCTTCCTGCCTGATCGTTGTCTGTCAATACTACTAATTTAGTAACGCCCGTCTTTAGTAAAAGTGACCTCTGACTTGATGATATGTCTTTTCCAAAAAGCCCTACTGCGTTCTCTACTCCAGCCTCGTAGAGCTTCCAAACGTCTCCCTGCCCCTCGACTAAAAACATACAATTCAATTTTTGCGCAGACGTTATTGCGTTGTCGTAGTTGTATAGGTATTCGGTCTTTTTAAAGCCATCCGAAAAAAGATATTTAGGCATCAGCCAATCCTTTGTAGCTCTAGCTATAAACCCAACCGCTTGATTTTTATAATTAACTGGTATTATTGATCTGTTTCTCATTAAAAGGGAGTCGCTATCACGGACACCAAAATGTTTTAGCGTTTGCTTTTTAAATCCTCTGCTCTCAAAGTACGGCGATCCTGCCAGCATTTGCGAAGGGAACGGGCCTATAAACACGTCTTTTACAGTTGTGGTTTTCTTCTCCCGCTTTTTAAATTGCTTAACTAAGTTTTTAAATATCTTGCTTTCGTCATCTACAGTTTCTTTTTTCTTCCATTGGCCAGTAGCCCCGTTTAAATCATAAGTGCTAGATATAAACCTTAGCACATCAGAAAAACTGTCGGTATCCAAGCAGCCAGCAACAAATCCAAATATGTCCGTGTTATAATGTTCGTGACACCCACGAGTCCAGCATTTCCACATACGTCTTTCTATGGAAAATGATAGTCCGTTGGGGTTATCGCTACCTTCATGAATGGGGCATCTCATAAATATATTATCCCCATCCCTCCGATACTCCAACCCCAAACTGTCAAACAAGATATCTAAGTCTGAGAAAATAATATCCTTGACTTTTTCTAAGTCTAGTGTTTTTTTACTCTTTGCTCTTTGTGAATTCATACCACAGAAATCCTATATTTGCAGTTGCATACGCAAACCATATTAGTGCGTGCGGAAAATCTTTTTGTCTCAAATTATCTACGCCGCAAGCGCAGTAGCAGATAGTACAGACAACCAGTGCAGATATCGCTAGGCTCATTCGCTGTCCTTTCGTTTTTCTTTGGGTGGCATATAACCAAAAATATGTCCACAGGTAAACCCTACTGAAAATGCTATAAAGGGAGCCTCTAAAGCGGAGTTTTGCATAAACCTGCTTATGCTCAATGGCATACCTCCGACAGTCACCGCAAGTAGATCATAGATACCTAAAAAAATTATTGTTCCTGTTATTAATTTTGCCGTAAGCGACATTACAATTTCTCCACAGATAAGTCATGATGAGTTCTATTAACACGTACAAAGCGTGCGGTTTTACTAAAGTCTTTCAGTGACGTAGCGCCAGTATAAGCACAAGCACTGCGCACACCCCCAAGTATATCATTGATGACAACGCTTGCTTCTCCTTTGTATGGAATTTTTTTAACCCTACCTTCGCTTGATCGGTAGTTTAAAAGCCCGTCTCCATGTTTTTCTTGTGCCTTTTTGGAAGACATGCCATAAAAGGTTAGGTACTTTGTTCCAGCCTTTTCTATCCATTCGCCCTCACACTCTTTCGTTCCGGCCAGCATTCCTCCAAGCATGACAAAATCAGCACCGGCGGCGTATGCTTTCGCTACGTCTGCTGGGTAACGACAACCACCGTCAGCACAAATCAGTCCTAGTCTACCAGTGTCAGAGCGTAGTCCGTGAGCGACATGCGAACATTCGGCAATAGCGGAAAGCTGTGGATAACCCACCCCAGCCTTGAGTCTTGTTGTGCAAGCAGAACCCGGACCGATTCCAACCTTAACAATATCAACTTCGCCATGTAAAATTAATTCGGAAACCATCTCTGAGGTAGCAACATTTCCGGCCATTATAATTGAGTCGGGAAACTCAAATCTAATATCTGCACACCAGTCCACAAATTTTTCGGTGTATCCGTTTGCTATGTCGATGCATATGTTTGGGGAAAACCCCATGCTTTCTTGAATACCTTTTAGTCTATCCATTTCTCGGTCAACATTCATTCCGACGCTGACCCAAACATTAGGCTCTATATTATAGTATTTAAAATAACCCTCTATGTCTTCTACACTGTAGTGTTTGTGTAGGCATGTTATTGCTTCATGATTATTTAACGAAGCTCCCATCTTAAATGTACCTGTGGTATCCATATTTGCTGCCATTAAAGGAACACCATGCCACTCCTTTGGCGAGTGGTAGAACTTAAATGTTCTCTTTAGCTCCACCTGTTTTCTGCTCGCAGCCGCTGACCTTTGTGGTACGAGTAAGACATCGTCAAAATCTAATTTAATATCACTATCAACTTTAAGCATTGTCACTCCAGAGTTCTTCTTGTTCATCGTCGAAAGGTAAATCCGAGCCTTCTATAACATCTCCGTCAGGGGATGATCTCATCTCGTCCCTAGTTCTAAGTTCTTTCAGTTGTGAGTGAGAACCAACCATGTTCATATTAATATAGTTTCCGTCAATTAATCCTGCTCCATGTCTAGCTTTAAGTGTTACCAGCTTGCGATTTCCACCGCTTGGGCCGTCCTCAGCAAGCTCCTCTGCCGATTTTAATTTAAATATGGAGAACGAGGTGCAAAGCCAGATGAGCCTGTCAGATCCACTCACAGCGTCCGTAGACTCCTTTGTTATTCCGTCTCTGTTTAGCTGTACAAAAGACAAGCATGGAAAATCATACTTAACCGCAAGGTTGTGCAGATTCGTTATTTGGAACCCAAGGGCTTGGTATTCTTGAATGTTATTTGTGATAGAGCTTGATGACATCAATTTTAGGTAGTCGTAGACAACTACGCAATCGTTAGTTTTGCCGTTGTCATCTTGACCAACCTCCTGAATTACCCATCTCTTAATAGTATTCATTATGGTTTCAAAGGGAGCGCCAGCAACACTGACGTAGGTATATGGTATGTCACGAATTTCTTCTATGGCTTCTTTGACTTTAATAAACTTTTCATCGTCGTCTGCAAATTTACCGGTGGCCACCTCTTCAATTGGAACGCCACTTATGTTAGACACAATTCTGTTAAGATGATCCTCCTTGCTCATTTCAGTATCGAGCATAAGAACAGGTATTCCATTGCGAGCATTGTGCAAAGCAACATTATCTGCAAAAACAGACTTGCCCACTCCGGGCCTTGCGGATACGAGATCCACACACTTACGGCGTAAGCCGCCACCAACAACGGCATCAAATCTGGGAAATCCACTTGGCAATCCTATTTGGTCACACTGGTTCTCAATTAAGAATTCTATATATTCATCAATGTCATCGCCCAGCTTTTCAGGTTTTTGGCCAACTTCGTCCTCTCTGAGAAACTCTGTTATCGGTGCTTCAATTAAATTTACAATGTCATCAATGGACTCGTCGCCATTTATCTCTGTAATATCTCTACCGATCTTATCAGCAATTTTTTTGGCTTTTCTAGCTATCTCAAACTTCTTTACTTGGGCAGCGAAGTGAGTGACATTATCCTGCTTGACAGGATAGTTCATAAGGTCATCTATATAGGAAAGCTCTTGCTCTGTGTGGATGACTTCAGACAGACTCAACTGCTCTGCTGCCGACAGGATTGCAGGTAAGTCAATAGACGCTTCACTACCCAACACCTTCTCAATACACTTGTAGATTACTTGGTTGTTTCTGTGCGTGAAGCTGTTGTGAGTGATGAAATCTGATATCTCAACATAAGACTCAAGACCGTAGGCAAACAGGCCAGCTAAAACTGCACGCTCCGAACCAAGGTCCGAAAGTTTAGAATCCATCTTATCTCCCCGTGCATTTATTACATCTAATAAATTCGCCGTAGATTAAACTTTCGTTTATAGAAAACGTTTTACCGCAGACATGGCATTCAACCTGCCTCTTATTGGGCTTGCCCCTTCTTCTAGGTGTCTTCATTTTTTCAAATTTTTGATAGTCTACGTCTTCGTCTCTGAATTCGCCATCGTCAACCCATTGATTTTTTCTGGCTCTCACTACTGATTTCCTTTGCTCTAAATTGTTAGATGTTACAGTGAAGTCTTCATTCACCGAGCGATTGGGTGAATTCTTTTCTAACTGTTCCGATTTATTCTCTGTGACGGGCGTGTCACTTTTTGTGTTACTATTAAGCAAACCTTGTACTAATTGGTCTTTTTGCTCTTGAGTAAGGGACTCAAGCAAGGTTTTTACAATGTCATCACTCATTTTCTTTTACCCTTTTCAATTAAGATATCTGCCTTACGGCGAACGTTGTACTCTCTACTCTTGATGTTTTCGAGTCTACCTTCTGCCGTCATTTTCCAATCATTTATTTTATTTGCTAGTTCGTGATTTCTTAGTATGGTCGCTACTTTAACGTCGTGCTTTGCATACTGATCCCAGATCCCATTGTCAAGCTCTGAAGATATAATACTTTGCAGTGTATTGCTACACCAGCGGATGACGTTTTCGCAGTGTGCTTTTTCTTTCGACACATGATCAGCAAACTGATAAAGTTGATACGAATAGTTAAAACACTCGTCTTGGTTCAACCTCTCCATATCCTCCATAGAAAGCATCTCAGCTATCGCAAACTCTGGACGAAACGCTGTCGGTACCACATTCTTTGCTGCGATGTATGCGTCGATCCCGTCTAGAAAATGTTTAAGTCTATCTGCTGCGTTCAATTTGCTCTCTCCAATATTCCGGTGAGTCGTCCCACCTAAGCTCAACAAGTTGTATTCCGTTTACACGGCACCACTCTCTTTTATCTAGGTCTCTTTTTTTGGCCATAGCAAATCCAGCTTTGCTTTTATGAAAATATGGTATGTACTTATAATGTTGTTGTCCATGCACTTCAATACCCATTATAGCACTTGGTATGTAGAAGTCAAGGTATAGAACAGATTTTTTTGAAGGTTTTACAGATCCCGGTAATTTAACTTCTTCGTAGATGTTATAACCACGAAACATTTCTTTCAATAGAACTCTTGTAATTTTATGATAGAAGGAGCAATTTTCTCTTTGTTTAGTATACTTTTTTAAGTCTAGATTATACTCTCTACCGTTTAACCCAGTTACTTTCATAGTAACACTTCTCTAATCTGTTCATATAAGAACTGCGTTATGGTCTCGTTTGTTTCTAGAAAATTAGTCACTTTCTCCATACCTTGAAACTTGAAGGCTTTTGTGATAGCTTCTTCATCTTCTAGGTCTACCTCATTATCTATTAACCAGCTTTTAATAACTGGGTCTTCTTTATTATCTATCGCACATGTTATAGTATACCAAGCGCCACTACGTTCAATCATGGCAAACTCACTTGCTATCTGAGATATCTCCTGACACTCATCAATCCCTATGCCATATCTAATCCAGCTTTCAGTAGTTTTTAGTGGTGTGCCGCCTGCGGCAGAAGTCTTGATTAGCCAGTTTGCAACCTGCCCCACATGTTGTCCAGAGTCTTTAGGGACTTCCCACTTACCCCGATGAGTAATCACCATATTAGTTCCGGCCTGATACTGAAGCATATTTCCACAATCTGCCATTTTAGCTGGTGACCAACGACTGCCGCCAGTATTTGCAATGTTATGTGTAATGAAGATTACTATAGCCTTCATTCTAGCTACATCGCCACTTATACGTTTGAAAAACATGGATAGGAGTCTGGGCAGCGCATTGCGAACACCCGTTCTGATCTCGCCTTCTATCTCGTCCCTTGGAACCATGTTAGAAGTCGAATCTACAATAGCCACCAAGTCTGGAGTGCTTTTAATCATAGTCTCTAACGAGTTTAGGTAAACTTCGGCAGGAACTATTGGCTCTTCATCTGTTGCTTGAACAACCTTGATTGCGCCAACGTCTAGACCCTTTATGCCTTTGAAGTTTTCTTTAGTGAGTCTCCCCTCGGTGTTAAGGTAGACCACTTTTTTACCTTCTTTTTGAGCTTTAGCGGCGAAGTATAGTGCTGTAGTTGTTTTGCCGGTCTTGGGGTCTCCGGTCATAACGACACAACTACCTTCTCTTAGCCCACCCCCCAAGGCTATATCTAAAGCTGGGGATATCCCGATGGTCTTGAAATTCTCTAGCGACTCCAATACGGCTGTACCTGATTGAACTATTTTGCCATATTTCTTGTTTATTTGGTTACTTACGGGGTCGTCACTAAACTCTACAGACTTACTCTTCTTCTTGGCCATGTTCTAAGTTCCTCAATGTCTTTAAAATATTTTTCTTTCCAAATCTTTTATGTCGGCTCGTTGGGTTTTTCTTTACATCTATGTGTTGCCTGCTTTCGGTTTCTTTATCTAATAATAGCTGATACCTCTTAATAATCCCAATGGCTTTTGGGTGTTTTAAAGAAAAAATATTAGCTCTTTTGAAATCGTCAGAATTAACCGCTTTAACTAGCGCTTTTTCGGTTATAGATTTGTCTTTCAATATCTGTGTCGCAAGTCTCATTTGAAATTGGAACGTTTTCTTCCACGGCTCTCTGTTCCAAAATTTGTAAGATAGTGAGCCTTCGTTGTTGTACTCAGCTTTCTTCTTGCACATTATCTCAGCGACGTAAGCCGCACAGGTGCAATAGTCTCCAGTGCTTTGATGCTTGTACTTACTTTTTTCTGTTCTCTTTCTTTTTTTGGACATTGTAAATAATTCCCTCTGGAAAGCACGAGTCGATATCGTCTTCATAACTTTTTTCCTCAATCAATTCCGGTATGATATACATCTTTTTGCTGACCACGTCGTCTCTCAATACACCGACTGTGTAGTAGTGCTTGGAGTCTCCGCCCATCTGCCCCATTATCGAGCGTATAAAGTAGATAGCCTCTGCATTCTCAATATCTATTATTATTTCATGAGACCTAAATTGCAAGTGAAGGTTGGAAACAAAGTCTCCGGTTTGATCACATAAGGTCTTTATAGACTTCCACTGCTTGTAGTCGTCAAAAAAGAACTCTTGACCACTGACTAGTTTGACTTTAATCCAAACAGCCTGCTTGTTAGTTCTATATTTCTGTAAGAATTTTTCGTTATTCATCTCTTATTTTCGTTATACACGCCCTTCTAGATGATTTATTTTGATTAAACGAAGGTCTCATTTCGTCAGCCATGACTGAAGCGTTTGGGGTCATAACTATAGAGCCTTTGTTGTTATTTGCAAATTGTTGAGATAATACTGTCTCGCTTTTTTTGGGCTTTTGTATCTCATTCTTCTGTACAAAATTTTTGATGGACTTCTTAGTCCTGTCTAACTCCTTGGCTAGATCATCTACCGTGGTACCCTCTGGGTATTTGTTTTCAATGTAAAATTTTTCAGCTTTACTGAGTGGTCCTGTTTTAGTCATTTAAAAATCCTCTCTGAGCTTTAGTTAAGTAAATTGAATTATTAGTCTTTAAGTACATCATATAAAAATCAAATGTGTTTTTTGAAACTCTTTTAAAGGAAGACTGGAGGTATCTTCTCCTGCTGGAGTAGGTACCCATCGGATCGTAGAGATTGCTTTCCAGAACTCTTACGTGGTGCGACTTGGGGTTTCCGTTCACATAAACAATCTTCCCATATGCATCCTTGGAATTCACTTTTTCCAAATTTGAGCCGTTTTTATCAAAGTGGGCCTCTGTCAGTTCTCTTTCGTCAATTTCTTTTTTGATCTTATCAATCGCCATTATTTTTTCCCTTTCAGTATATATTCGGCTTTCTGTTTGTTTGTCATTTTGTTAAGTTCTTTGTTTGTGGCTGTGGCGTGTTTATGATACCAAGGCTTTTTTTTCTCTGTTTGCGATTCTTTTATCCTCTGCTGGTTTTCTTGTATGAGGCTCTTGTTTTCTCTAGCGTTTTTGTCCGCTATGCTGCCGATAGTATTAGAACCCTTTACAAAAGCGTGTGCGCCACCCGTAATAACCCTGTAAAGCTTCGGTTCATTACACTTAGGGCAGAATGACAATGGCTCGTCATCGAATGCCTGCTTGACATCTATAAGTTTGTGCGAGCAAGCCTCGCACTCGTAATCGTATAGTGGCATTTAATTCTCCAGTGCAGATAGTACCCTGCCTATTATGTCATTTCTTTGTATATCTTCGTACCCTAATTCACAGACCCCCACACGTTCCACGTTAGAAAGTCTGCTCATGCAAAAATCTAGGCCGCTTCTACCCCTCAAATCATCTTGATTGATATCGCCATTTATTAATACCTTACTATTTTTGCCCATTCTAGTTATAAACATTTTTATTTGATCGACCGTGCAGTTTTGAGCTTCATCTAATATCATATAGGAGTTGTGAAATGTTGAACCCCTCATGATCTCTAGGGGTTTGTAGTGAATTTGTCCCTCATTATCATAGTAGCCGTAGAAAGATTGTCCAAGGAAAAATTTTAAATTCTCTTTCATTGGTAGTAAGTAAGGAGCTATTTTTTCACCTAGTTCTCCCGGTAGAGATCCAATATCTTTTCCGGTGCAAACTAGGGGTCTGGTGATAATTATTTGTTCAACATCCCCTCGGTGTAAATGTTCTGCCGCTATGCCAGCGGCAATAAAAGATTTACCAGACCCAGATGGGCCGGAACAAAAAATTATGTCGTTTTCAACTATAGCTCTTATATACTCTTTTTGGTTTTCTGTCTGCGCTTCTACGTGTTTAACTTTTGGCCTGTCGTCTCTTTTGTTTCTTCTAGTTCTCGCCATTTATTTTTACCTTATGGATTTTATAGATCGTTTTCTTTAACAAAAATCCCGTCTATCATCCTACCTTTTCTATGTTTAATATCATCCCAAGCCTTCTGTAGGCATTCTGCCAAGACAACACCGTTTCTTTCGGCTATATTTAACATAACAACCAACATATCACCAATGTCATCTCTAATATCCTTGCCTTTACAAACACTGTCCGAAAGCTCCCCAAGCTCTTGGGCTAACTTGAGAACCTGATCCTTATCAGTGCTTCCTTCTATTAAGTTCCTGTCGTAGTGCCAGCCGATGACCCTATGTATTAGGCTATACAAATCCGACTGCTCTTCTACGGTTATTCCTTCTGGATAACTGGTAAAAACAACATCTTGCTTTACCCCGTGAACTGTTTCTATCTTATATTTATTTAACTGATCCATTCTAGCTTTTGCGTCATGGATGCAGTTATTTGAATCGTTTTTAGTCATAGTTTCATGTCTCCAAAATCCATGTCCTCTAAATCGTTTTTACTCGCACCTATTTTGTAACTAGTGATCTCATGTTCTTGAGGTGCAACCTGAACACTTTCACTGTGCATCCAAGCTTGCGTCCATCCGGCGATAGGATTTTTACCTACATTTTCATACGGCAACCCTATTGCCTTTCTTCTGGACATACATAGCCAGTCGATGTATTGGTGAAGCACCGTTTCGTTTAATCCAATTATTGAGCCATCTTTAAAAAGGTAGGATGCCCATTCTTTTTCTTCCTTGGCCGCATTTTCAAACATCTTTACGGCAGCGTTCTCACATTGTTCTGCTATCTTCACAAAACCCTCTGATTCTTCCCTGTGCAATATTTTAAGTATATGTTGAGTGTTGGCTAGATGAAGAGCCTCGTCTCTTTTAATTAATTTTATTATGTCTGCATTGCCCACCATCTTCTTATTTTCTGCAAAGGCAAAGCTACACACAAAGCTAACATAAAACCTAATTGCTTCCAGAATATTTATACTGACTACTGTCATGTAGATCTGTTTTTTAATGTCTGATAATCTGTTCTTGTCGCAAGCCATTCCCATAAGATTGTTGTAGTCGGCAATGGCGCTGTCGGCCCGCTTCATGATTTCTTTGTCTTCGTAAATACCACCGAACACCTCCGAGCTGTCAGCAAACACGTTTTGAATGATATAGCTGTAGCTTTGAGAATGAATTTTTTCAAAGAACTGCCAAGTCATCAAGCACGCCTCTAACTCCGTATTAGTAACAAATTCTAATAGCGTTGGTACACCTCGACAGATAACGCTATCGAGCATAGTTTGATATTTTAAGTTTGAGGTAAAAATAAACTTTTCGTTATCCGACATCTCCTTGAAGTCGCCACGATCTTTCTTGAGTTCTATTTCTTCAGGTCGCCAGAAATTCATCATCTGCTTACTGTCAAGATCTCTAAATATTGGATACTTAACAATGTCGTACCTCTGAACACCCAAATCTTTCCCTAGGAAAAGCGGCTGATTCATAGGGTCTATATTTTTTGTGTTAAAGATGGTTTTCATATCGCACATGCTCCAGATTCGCAGTTCATGCCCCTCTCCGTTTCGCCATCTCCGTCAGGCGTGTTGGCATAATAGAAATTTTTAAGACCATATTTATATCCGTAAATCTGATCTCTTATTAAAACACTGAGAGGAATATTGCCATCCTCATAGTGACTATAATTGTAATATAGGTTTGTACTCATGCTCATATCCACAAACTTCTGTATAACGGCGGCTATATTTATAATAGCTGTGTTATCGGATATGTCCCAAGCTAAAGTGTAATAATTTTTGCGCATATGGTAATTTGGTACTAACTGTTTGAGAATACCGTTCTTCGCCTTTTTATGTATAAGCAAACTCCTGACTGGCTCAATCCCATTTGTGCTATTCTGTATTACGCTACTAGATTCGCAAGGCATGATAGCAGATAAGGTAGAATGACGAAGACCGTGTTTTTTAACCCGTTTACGTAGCCCCTCCCAGTCCATGTTGTATTTAGGCTTAATCAATTCATCAACTTCTTTTTTATACCAATCTATTGGAAGTAACCCCTTGGCGTATTTTGTGTCTTCAAACTTTTCGCACGCCCCTTTCTCTTCAGCTAATTCACAGCTAGCGTTTATTAAATTCCACTGAATTTGTTCCATGACTTCATGAATTAGTTCTAACGCTTCTTGATCTTCGTACTTGATCTTGTTCTTAGCCAAAAATCCTGCTAGGTTAGTAATCCCAATACCTAGTGATCTACGGTTCTTGGTGAAGTTTTCACCGGCCAGCACTGGATAATCTTGATAGTCAATTACGGACTCCAGAGTTCTGACAGCCATTCTACAGGCATCCTCTATGTCTTTCTCGTTACCTAGCTCTAGCAGGTTAAGGGCCGAAAGAATACAGATACCAATTTCGCCATCAGGATCATCTATAGATTGAATTGGTTTTGTAGGGTGGATAATTTCTTGGCAAAGATTACTCATATGACAAGCAATATCCCACGAGCCGTGTGCATTGGCTGAGTCAATGTTCATACTGTAGATACGGCCAGTTTCAAGCCTTTCTCTGGCAAAGATTTCTGCTATCTTTCGAGCAGGCACTTTTTTCTTAAACTTTAGGGAGCGAGCGTTCTCGTATTTGATGTACAGCTTTTCAAATTCTTCATTGTTGCCAAACGCTTCGTACAACCCCTTAGCTTCTTCTGGACTAAATAAAGTTATGTCTTCGTTAGCGATAAGCCTGTCATAGAACAGTTTACAGAACTGAACACTATAGTCTAGCTTGCGAACCCTGTTGTCATCTGTACCGGCATTATTTTTGAGAACCATAATGTCCTCAATCTCGTAGTGCCAGAATGGGACATGAACCGTAGCAGAGCCTCCACGCAGCCCGTTTTGCGAAGTTGACTTGACGGCAGACTCAAAGTTCTTTAGGTATGGGATAAGCCCCGTGTGGATAACCTCACCGCCCCTGATAGGAGAATTTATTGGCCTCATTCGTCCGATATTGAGTCCGATCCCCGCTCGTCTTGCTGTGTATTTTCCGACAGCATGTATGCTGGAAAAAATAGCATCAAGGTTATCGTCAACATCAACCAAAACACATGATGCAAACTGACGTATATTAGTCCTAACACCAGCCATAATAGGTGTAGGTAAATTAATTTTAAACGTGGAATAACAGTCATAGGCTTTTTTAACTTCTTCTCTAGTATCAAATAGGCACATAGCAATACACATATAAGCAAACTGTGGTGTTTCGTAAATACGCCCATTGCTTCTATTCTTAACAAGATACTTGTCAATCAACTGCTGTAAGCCAGCGAATGTAAACTTGTCGTCCCTTGAATGATCAACATATTTTCCAAATAGATCTACATCCGCATCTTTCCATTTGTCTAGCATTTTTGGGTCGTAAATACCGTTGTCTACATTTCTCTGTAAAAAGAGCAGAAAATCGGTTGGTTGATCTCCATATCCCCATACTTCTTTTCGTAGCTGCATATTCAATAGTCTGGCGGCTACATATTGATAGTTTGGATTTGATTCAGATATTAAATCATTTGCAGACTTAATTAGTATTTGGTGAATGTCTGAGCTACTAACTCCATCGTGAATAGATAAGTTTGCGTTCATTGCGATATCAGAGAACGATACACCATTGATACCTTTGGTAGCCCATTGAACGACTTTGTGAATTTTTTCGACGGAAAACTGTTCTTTGCTTCCGTCTCTTTTTGTAACTTGCATTTAACGTAAAATCCTTATGAACGGTTGACGATAACATCATTGTATACTAATTAGGCCGTTTGTCAACCCTATTAACAGAAAAACCCCGCTATATTTAGTATATAGGCGGGGGCTGTAATTTATTTATTTATTTTAATTTCTACATTGTCCCCAACTTTTATAAGGATAATGTCTTTGCCGTTCTCCTTTGTGAAAGAAACCATATCTAATATTTCTGTAGCCTTGTCTATGTCTTTTTGCTCTACGTTTAACTTGTCTAATATTGTGCCTATAATTGCCTCTGAAATCCCCATTATTGATGTACACCCCACGCGATAGCATTTAAACAGTCGCGTAAATCCTTTCTCTTTTCGTTTGTTAGTTGTTGGTCTTCAAGACCTATCGTATTTACTATTACAGAATCTATCTCTTCTCCGAGGTTAGGGTATTTGTCTTTTAGTTCCAGCCCAGCGAAGTTAAGACCTCCAGATTTTATGTTAAACTCTCTAAATTTACCGGTGGATGCTAGAAATCCGGGATCGGAATTTACAACGTCTGCAACTTCCAAAAAGAAGTCCGATATTTGCGTTGCATCTTCTTTTTTAACATCCATATCTACAATCTTTTGGACAAGCGTCTTGTACTCTAACGTCGGCTCGTCTACGTTAACTGACGGCGTGTTGATAATCTCAACATTGTTTTTTATGATCTCAACAACTTTTTCACCAAAGAGTGCAGCCACCGTCAGTATGCAAGCTAAAATAAGCTTTACCGTGTTAGACATTTCGCACCTCCTTGTCGTCCAACTTTGGGACAAACAGTGGGAAAATCTTATCAAGTTCTCCGCAAGCCTCTTCAAGGCTCGCCTTTTCGCAGCTAACCTTTAAATGTTCCCAACACCTAATTATTTCTACCAAAGAAGAATCTTTAGGAGACTGTGGGTTGGGTACAAACGGCTTAACACTGCTAGGTTTGAAGCTAAAAAAAAGATCTTTTAGCTGAGACCAAAAAACGCTAAGTGCTAAACATCCAGCACCAATTAGCATTACGATTTGAAAAGTATTCATTTTTACTCCTGTATACTGTCCATTAAATTAAACAACTCCTTTTCTGACATAGAGGCTCCAACCTCCGAAAAACTTTTATATAGTATTTTTCTCTGTTTCTTGTCCTTGAAGTTCTTTCTAATTTCTCTTTTTAAGAGTATGCTGTGTAGCACACTCCTTCTCTTCATAGCGGAAGCGATACTTTCTTTTGAGTAACACATATATAATAGCTTAACTACTGATATAATGCAATTACAAATCGCCATAATAGTAAAGGGATCAAAAGAAAAATTATTATCCTTCGCTTGTGCGTGAGACAAGACCCTTGTTGCAATTAAGTTCTGTGCTTGAGGTATGTTATTCATTTTTTAGTTTCTCATTTATAGTTTGAGTCATTTTAGTCGCATCAACAAAGCCCGAAAATCTATGTATTGGATTATTTAAGTCATCCTTGTCCACAAATATAACGGTTGGGTAATACTTAACTTTATAGTATAAAAAGAATTTCTTATGTTCTGGATTAGCCTCATCATAAATAATAAGTTTGGCTTCCTTCTGTTCTATAGCTTCCTTGACCCTCCTGCTTGCCCAAGTTTGCTGCTTCATCTTCTCGCAGGGGCCACACCACTTGGCTCCAAAATGATAGATGAAAAATTCGGGATCGTCTGAAAAAGTCAAAGAGTCTTGGGAGAATTCTTTTTTTTTTATATTTTCCTGTAAAGGAAAACACTGACCAGTTTCTTGGCATTTGCATTCCTGTTTACCGCATCCGCAGTCGCAGCCCTCAGTGGGTTTGGGTTCTGGTTCTGGGTTAACTTTTTCTTCGCAGGCAGAGCATCCGGGGCATTCCGTTTTGTGGCCATCCCCATGAGTTATCCAGCCTGAACCATCACACTTCTCTTCCACCACATCTTGGTCTTCAATCATTATGACTTTAGTTAGATTGGTAGAAATGTAAGGTCTGTAATTTATATTTTCTTCTGTTCCAGTAAAATTAAAAGTTACCAAAGCTGAGGCTAAAAGCCAACTGCCTAATAGTTTCATAATAGTACCCTATAGGTATGATGATGTGCCGTAATCTGGTAGGTTTCTAGCTGGAAAACCATCCACGTCGCTAAATACCCAAGATCCTTGTTGTGCTAACATCCCTCTAGCATCCTTCTCTCTAATCCAAAAACTTCCTTCTGGTTGGCCGTGTACTCTAGGCCCACTGTTCCATTTACCCCAACTGTTTTGGACTAAGAACAGTGTCTCTTTGAATCTTTTATTAGTATCGTCGCAAGCGATCCAAGCCATAGCATGGTTCCAGCCAGAGCCACGTTTAGCGATCCCGTTACTGTCCCTGCGACTGCTGAACCCATACCCAGAGCATACAGAGATAGCATAACCGTTTGCAAGCGCATCTCTAGCCTCCTGAACGGTTGTTATCATTGAGATAGTTTTGACTTGATGCTTTTTAGCTTCTGTTGTATATACGCTAGAAGGTATTCTATGATTAGCACCAAGGCTTGAATTATATTTAGACAAGTCTACCTTGCCATAATCTTTTCTTAATAGAATTCCGCCCTTAGAGTGGACGTATTTAGCGGCACCTGAACAGGTCATACCTTGACCCCTATGCCCTCTAGATTGATAAATTGCTTCTGTAGCACTGCGAGTTTCAAAAGATTCTGACTCGCCTTTTATGTCTATCTCCACGGCTCTTGTTATATCGACAGCATTTCTTGTGGAGTGAGAAACGCAGTCTCCCGTTGTTTGCCTTTCAGATGGGCCAAAGCTTGGGTCGAACCTCAATAAAGACTTAAACGGCGTGGAGAGTTTTCCCTCTCCAGCGCCGTAAAGCCTAAATGCAGTTGCCCCAAACAGAGGGGTTTTAAGTTTTGCTAGAAGATTTGCCGTCTCCTGTGGATCGCAAATGCTTCCTTGAAAACCTTCTCTGTAAGCATCCAACAGTTCTTTCGGACTGTTGAAATCAGCCATTATTCTCCCTCGTCTTTGTTGTCTTTAAGCCACTTGATAGCGGTGTCCAAGCCAACAGCAACGATAGGTACAAACAATGCACCAAGCGAGCCTAAGTCAATTTCATCAAGATTGCCAGCGACATAAGTCAGTGCGGCAGCACTACCTACTAGCAAAGCATTTTTTCCGATCTTAGCGAGATCGGCCCAGTTCAGCGTAAACTTTTTAGAACCCATATTAGTTCTCCTTATAAAGGTGTATTAAAAATCCTTCATGATCTTTGTCCGCAATCCTATACGGATAACCCAAAAAATATATAGTGTCATTACTTATGGAAGTTGTTTCTATATCAATCTTCCTACACATCTCGACACAAGACGTGACTTCCTTCACAAATTCTTCTCGTTGGGATTCATCGACTATCGAAACCCAGTCGAATCCTTGTGTAGGACTACCCTCGTCTTTAGTTAGCGATTCAAATTTGTCATTGAACCACTTCATTCTTCCGTATTTATCGACCTCAAACAAAGCTCTATCATGATAATGAAGCGAAGCCTTTGATCTTTGATCCAAAACCTTTTGGTTTCTCTCTATGTTTTCACACGTCTGTTTTAGAAAAATTACAGCGTCTTTTATAGAACCACCGCCGTTGGGTGTAACCTCTCCTTTTATAACATCAATAGACTTTTTTATGTCCTCATGATCATCCATCAGCTTGATAGCTGGCTTTATTAACTTTTTCCATAAAAAAATACTGACTGAACCAATTATTCCAGCCAGTGTACTCGCCATTGCTAAAGATTCTGAATCAAGGCTAAACATCTCTCACTCCCCAAAAAAAAGAGACTCCTTCTGCATCAGTAAAAAGGATAATAAAAAAATATGCAGAAGGAGCCTAAAAGCTAAAAGTTATGACGAAGTATCGTCTGCCGCTTCATATGCGTTTTTAGCTTTATACTCATCCGTGATTGGGCCGCTAGCGTGACCAAAGTGGTACGTCAACTCGCCCGGAACCGCGAGACTTGGGAAGATTTCACCCTCAACAGCAACGGTCGTATCAGTAGTATTCTGGAACGTGTACTTAAGTCCAGTGTCCACGTTGGCCGAGGCTGAACTGTGGGTAAAGTTAGGTTTAATATTTGTGCTAGGACGAGCAAGTTTGTTGTAAGTATTGTTTGGATTAGCAAACCCACCAGAACCACCAATGATAGTTCCGTGGATGCCATCTTTAACAGTACCGTTATTAAAGTTGCCGTTTAGCACAGGCCCAGCTTCAGTCTTCATGGCTGCGTTGTTCAGCTTCGTGGTAACACCACGCATGACGAAGATTTCAGATCTAGTACCGTTCTTGTCAGGGTTAAACCCTACGGTTCCAGTTCCACCGCCGCCGCTACCTCTGGCTGATTGCACACCAGCTCTATCGGTAGTTGCCGCACCAGTTCCATCGTTAGTAACGATTTTAGAACCAGTAACGTCATCAAATTTGTCAGCGAAGTCCACGACTGGGATTCCAGAAGACAATACCTGATCGCCATCTGATTGAACGTGATCGTGATTAACTCCTAAAGCAACACCACCATTGTTGTTACCACTAGCAGTGACCCAGCCACCACCAGTACCGTCTTTTGCACCTATAACTGGCATAATAAATACTCCAAAAAAAGAAAGCATAAAAATGTTTGCTTCCAAGTCCTTTTCAGAAATCCTATTGTCCTACTCTATTATACACTAACTCTTGTCATTTTTGATCTTAATTTGGCAAGATTTTTCTTTATTTTTATACGGATTGTCTCACCTGAGACCCCTCTGATTGACGCTATCTCTCTCACTGACATATTTTGATAAAACCTCTGGAATAAAAGGTCTGGATCATCGCAATGAGCGTGTATTTCATCTATCATATCTATTCTTTCTATATCCTCATTGTTTTTGTAGGCTATGTTTTCATATATACGATAGGTTGGTTTATTAAGATTAAATTTCTTTTGTGTGAGGCACTCCATTAAAACACCCTTATAAAAGAATGTTGTAAATTTAGTGTTTCTGCCGCTAGTATACTTAGATGAAGCCTTCCAATATGCGTTTAGAATGCAAGACTCTATCTCTTGTTCTGATAACACTCCTAAAAAAGAATAAGATGCTTTACTGGCGATCCTCTCTAAGTCCCCCTTTGTAAGTTTAGGGTCTGTCTCTTTGTTTTCAATTTCTTCCATATTGCTGGAAAGTTCAATATTCATTTAGGTTTACTCCTTGTTTTTATCCTTTAGGATACTTTCAATATTTTTGCGAACGTCAGAAAAACTAAACATTCTTCCGACACCAATTAAAAATCTATATCTACTGAATATTTTTAGCATCTCAACTCCTTCAATCTGATCTAATTTGTCCTTAATATTTTCAGTCAGGTTAAAGTTGGTGTGTGCTATCCAGCAATCAAAGTTTGTAGCTAGAGATATTTCACTAGCCAAACTTTCTGATATATTTATCATATGAGTATCGTGTTGCATCTCAGCGTTGTTAAAGTCTTCTTCGATCATCCTTTCCATTTGTTCGAGTTCTTCTGGTGTTAGCTCTTCTATGAGGCTTTCTTCTGACTTTCTTACCATCGCATTGTAAAGCTGGTCTACAATAGGTGAACTAATCTGTTGCTCTATTACATCTTCATATTTTTGCCAACCTATTTTGCATGTTTTTTTCATGATTTTCTCCCTTATCTAATGATTTCTGAGGGTTTAATCCAAGGCTGGTCCTCCTGTTCTTTCTCTTGTGTGGCTTCCTTTATTTTGTCCGTTATATTTTTAAGTGAGTCTGTTTCTTTTTCAGTGTATTTCATTGTATACTTAACTAAATCAACAAATATCTCCTCAGCGCCCGCTTCCACGAGGGAATCTTTAACCATAGACATAGTCTCTACAGACAGTCTTAATGTTGATAGACCGCTAAGTATTTTAGCCATCTTTTTTAACGTCTCTTGCTCATAATCTGATATAAATATATCTAAAAAGACATCAGTGCTGTCTTCTTTTATATAGTAGGTTACGGATGCTGTGGCCTTTTCTTCGTCTTCTTGCTCTATATTCTCTTCTGGTTTGTTGTCTTGCTCTGGTTCTGGCTCATCTTCGCTGGCTTTTTTAAAAAACTTAAACACTACAAAACCTCCAATATCTTTGACGCTGTGTTGTTCCAACTGAACTTTTTAGCTGTTTCTATACCTGCTTCATTGATTGTATTCTTTTTATCTGCGATGAATCTCATCATTTTCATGCTTAAGTCCCATATTTCATGCTCTGATATGCTGGCCCAGTTTCCCTGACCAAAGAACCATTTACCGTCTTGTGCTGGCTCCTTATTCTTAATCGTCACTAAACCAGAGTTTTCTTTAGTGCAAAATTCAGTGTGTGCTGAATAATCTGTGGTTATTACGTGCTTTCCAGCGGCCATCATTTCCAATAGTTCTAAATTCCAGCCCTCAGCGCGAGAAGGAAACACTCCACAATCAACTTGAGCCATTATATTATACACTTCTTGTTGTGTCTCAGCCCTTGGAATAATTTTCACATTAGGGTGGCTGTACAACTGATGCCATTTTGCGTTTTCTTCAGGGGAGTTAAAGGGATTGCTACACATCATCCAAAGCTCTGCGTTTTCTCCATGCTGTATAACCTTATTGAACGCTTTAATTAGTATATCATGACCTTTGCGGATTTCCCACTTGCCGCAATTAAAAAAGATGGTTTTATCACTATTACGTGGCGTTGCTGGTTTAAATATATCCATGTCTACCCCAAGCGGGATAACGTGTATACCGTTTGGAAAATGGTCGGTTTGTTTATTCGCTACGTCCCAAGCCCACTTTGAACAGACCATGAGTTCGTCACAAGAGTTTAGATGGTGCTTTTCTAGATCAGTAAAAGTGTCTAACTCAAATATTGGAAATCCAATAAAGTCACCTGACCCTACACGTTCAGCCATCTGGTTTTGATGCCATATCTTGATACATGGGGCTTTTACATCGAAAGTTTTAGATGTTTCTATACCTTTTGTTACTGCGTCCGCATCGGCTTGATTGGTAACTTGAGGTTGTCCTATCATGTGCAGGGCAACATTGTGTTCAACCTGTAAGGCTTTAAGAATATTAAGTCCAGCAACTCCATAGCCTAGCTGGTTAATTGGCGTCATTAGATTAATATTCATGCTTGGTAGACCTTTTTAACGAATTGTTCTAAAGTGATATTGGGGTTACTCTGAAAAATCTTTGCTGTCTTACGTCTAGCCTCAGACTTTTTCTCTCCCAAGCTGACTAGTATTTGGACACATTCATTATATACTTTTTCGTCCCAAGAGTTTGAGTTGTCGTCCCCCTCTAGATCTTTCTGTAGCTGCTTTAACTCCTTTTGTAACTTTAGAAGTTGTACTTGTTCTTTGAGATTGGAAACCTCATCAACAACCTGTACCTCAACGGCATTGTCATCTATGTAGCCTAGCTGTATTTTGTCGTCTTTTAGATCTTGGATAATCCCCGGCATCTGAAGTGGAGCCGCCCTTTGAATATATCCCATTATGCCTCCTCCTATTAAGATAAGGAATATAGCCCAGCAAATAAGAGTGCTAAGTAAATCTGAAAAATAAATTGTGTCTTCGCCCATAATATGCACCGCAGTAGAAAAAACTAGTTAATAGTAAAAGTCTTTAATTTCTTATCTTCAGGTAAAACTGTCTCAAATGAGATGTATAACATACCATCCTTCATCGTTACATCTTTTACCTCTTGATATTGACCAAGAGAAAAGTTTATTGTAAACGCTCTCTTTGCCACACCTCTGTAATTATACTCTATATCGTCCTGTTTGTCAACCCCACTTGAGGAAATTGTCAAAACTTTGTCCTGAACAGTCACTTTAAGATCGTCCCTGCTGTATCCAGCAAGTGCTAACTGAAGCTCTGTCCCCTTATCCTCGGTTTTTAGAATATTATAAGGTGGAAAATTTGATCTATTTGTTGCAATAGAATCAAATAGGTTATCCCACCCAATACTACGGTCAAGAAAATGTTTAATTAAAGTTGAGTTTGTCATAATAAACCTCCTTCTGTTACCCTGTTAGGCATAACATAAACATTCTACTGCGGTGCTATATGGTGAAAAAAGCCTCGCCAAG
>MDSZ01023009.1_pt1 | contig 22700 bp, 28 predicted proteins | sample 811201 | NCBI WGS metagenome assembly MDSZ01 (sample SAMN05326647, study PRJNA326480) | marine metagenome | isolation source: seawater | place: Indian Ocean: North | collected 2010 | reverse complement strand
GATATTGTTGAAGTTTGGTTTGATAGCGGATCAACACATAGTTTTGTGCTTGAAAAAAGAAAAGACCTTAAATGGCCTGCAGATATGTATTTAGAAGGATCAGATCAACATAGGGGCTGGTTCCACTCTTCTCTGCTAGAATCTTGTGGAACAAGAGGCAGGGCTCCGTTTGAAAGCATTTTATCCCATGGTTTTGTAGTTGATGGTAAGGGAATGAAAATGTCAAAATCATCTGGAAATGTGATCATTCCAGAGGATATCTTAAAACAATTTGGAGCAGATATATTAAGATTATGGGTAGCCTCCTCAGATTATTCTGAAGATTTGAAAATTGATAATTCAATACTTTTACAAAACGCTGAGTCATACAGGAAAATACGAAATACCTTTAGATTTATTTTGGGAAATATAAAAGATAATTATGAAAAACAAGATTTAGAAAAAATCGAATTTAAAAATTTTTCAGAACTCGAACAATTTATACTGCACAAGTTATTTTTAATGGAAAAAAATATTCAAGAAAATTTGAAAAATTATAATTTTCATAAACTCTACAAGGATTTACTAAATTTCTGTAACTTGGACTTATCTTCATTTTATTTCGATATAAGAAAAGATGTACTTTATTGCGATGGCTTAAAATCCAAAAAGAGAAAGGAGTGCGTCGTTGTTTTAAATATTTTACTTGAATGTTTATTAAAATGGTTTGCTCCAGTTCTAGTTTTTACTACTGATGAAATTAATGAATTACTTACTAAAACAAATAAAAGCATTCATGAGAGTTTGTTTCCCAAATTACCCAAAAGCTGGAATAACGAAAAACTTCACCAAAAATGGACAAGCTTACTTAAAATAAAACAGGAAGCTAATGTTGCTATTGAGCAAAAAAGATCTTCAAAAGTTATAGGCTCTAGTTTGGAGGCTGAGATCAAAGTTTACACCAATAAAAAAAACCTATCTTTATTGGATGGACTTGATTTAGCTGAATTTTTTATAACCTCGAAAGCTGAAAAGTTTGGAACTGAAGGCGATAAGGATGAAATAAAAATTTTGGTTGAAAAAGCACAAGGAAAAAAGTGTACAAGATGCTGGAAAATTTTAAAAAATAAATGTGAGAGATGTGAGTCAGCAAAATAATTCTTCAAAATTAAATATGGAATTAAAAAAAGAAATTAAAAAAAATATAATTTTTTTACTAATCATTAGTTTAATATTTTATATAGATCGAGCAACTAAAAACCTTGTCGTTAAATTTTTATTAGAGCGAAATTCTAGCTACTATGTGAATGATTACCTAAATTTAGATCTAGTTTGGAACTCTGGAATTGGTTTTGGTCTTTTAAGTTTTGACTCAAGTATCTTTTATCATACTGTTACCGCTATAATATCAATAGTAATTTTTGTTCTTATCTATCTTTTTTACAAGTCTAAAACTTATGAAAAAATTTTTTATTCTTCCATAATTGGAGGTGCAATTGGCAATATATATGATAGATTAATATATTTTTCTGTTCCAGATTTTGTTGACCTTCATTTTGCCAACTTTCACTGGTTTACTTTTAATGTGGCAGATATTTTTATATCCGTGGGTGTTATTGGTCTCATATTAAATGAGTTATTAAAAAAGAAAGATAAAGATAATGTATAAAAAAATTTTATTTTTAATTGTTATGGTATTATTTCTACAAAATTGTGCAAGCTTAGGCGAAGCAGGTAAAGTTTTGAGAAATGAAAAAGTTAATACTACAGATGAATTTTTAATTGAAAAAAAGGGAGCTTTATCAGAGCCACCTGATTATACAAGTCTTCCACTACCAGAAAGCAAAAAAGACGAAAATAAGAAAAAAATTGATAATATATTAAATATTGAATCTGTGAATCAGGAAACAGAAAAAATATCTGGTTCAATAGAAGAAAAGATTTTGAGAGAAATAAGATAATATTAATGAATTTTTCGATAAAAAAAAGTGTTGTAGAAAAAAAATTATACAAATTTAATAAGAAAAATTTAAAGAATTTACATTTTGAAATACAAAAATTTAAACAAAATTCAAAAAAAAAAAACAATTTTTTTAACCAGTTTGATAAAAATTTTGAACTGTTCTTTAAAGAGAAAAATCTAAGAAGATTTAAAAAATTTAAAAATATTATCTTAATAGGTATGGGTGGGTCTATTTTAGGCTCTAAAGCAATTCATACCTTTTTTGAAAATAAAATAAAAAAAAACTTTACATTTGTAGATGATTTAGATGAAAAAAAAATTAACAATATATTGAAATTTAAAGCTAAAGCCCTCTTTATTTTTATTTCAAAGTCTGGAAATACTATTGAAATTTTATCAATAATTAATTTTTTAGACAAAAAAATTAACAAAAACAATACAATTATTATAACTGAAGATGAAAATAATGAATTAAACAATTATGCAAAAAAAAATAAAATATTTCGAATTAAACATAAAAATTTTATAGGCGGAAGATATTCTGTGCTATCAGAGGTAGGAATGGTACCTGCTTTTTTTATGGGCTTAAATTTAAAAAAGTTCAGAGTCAATTTAAATAAATTAATTAATGATAATTTTAATGCTAAGAAAAGGAATGATATTTTGTCATTATCAAATTTTTTTAAAGCAAAAAGAAAAAAAACTATAGTTATATTAAATTATTGTCCTCATCTTGAAGGGTTATGTTATTGGCTGCAACAACTTTTAGCAGAGAGTCTTGGTAAAAAAAAAATGGGATTAATGCCTGTTATTTCAAAATGTCCCAAAGATCATCATAGTTTACTTCAACTTTATTTAGATGGACCAAAAGATAAAATTTTTTATATTTTCAATGGAAAAAACAATAATAGAATAAAATCAAAAAAAAATTATTTTAGTAAACATTCCTCTTATTTAAAAGGAAAAAATCTTGAAGATATTATTTCTGCACAAAAAAATTCTCTCGTTTCTTGCTTTAAAAGAAACAATATTTTTTTCAGAGAGTTTGAAATAAAAAAATATTCAGAAAATACTATTAGTGAATTATTTGCATATTTTATTATAGAAACAATTTTAATTGGCCAGAGAAACAAAATTAACCCTTTTAACCAGCCAGCTGTAGAGCAAGTAAAAGTAAGAACAAAAGATATCCTATTATAAATTACCAAATATTATTTTTGATCGTCCGTATTTTTTTATAGTAATAACTCTTAAAAGGTTTGTTAACTTGTTTTTGTTATTTTCCTCTTGATGAACAATAACAAGATTTTGATTTTTAAAAATTTTTTTTTTCTTGATATTAATGATTAAATTATCAAGATTTTTATCTTGATACGGAGGATCCAAAAAAATGATGTCGAAATAATTTTTTTTAGAGAACTCTACAAGAAACTCTTCTACTTTTCTCTCAAATAGTTTAATTTTTTTATTATAACTAAATAAATTTAAGTTTTTTTTCAACACAGAAATACTTTGAGGATCCTTTTCAACCAAAACAATCTCCTTAGCACCTCTTGAAAAGCATTCTAAGCCAAATGAGCCCGTTCCAGAATATAAGTCTAAAATTTTTGAGTTCGTTACCTCAACTTCAATAGAATTTGAGTGATTAATTATATTAAAAATACTTTCTTTAACTATATCCCTTAATGGTCTGGTTGTGCTCGATTTGATATAATTTATTTTTTTTCCTTTGTATTCTCCGCTTATAATTCGCATTAATTTAAGTGCCTCCACCCTATATCTTTTCGATAAAAACCTTGCTTCCAATTAATTTTTTTTAGAATTTTTAGAATTGATTTTCTAATTATTGATAAACTCTTTCCCATTGCAACGATATTCAAAACTCTACCTCCATTAGAATAAATTTTTTCATTTCTAGCGTATGTTCCCGCGTGTATTATCTTTATTTTTTCATTTTCAAGTATTCTGTTTAAATTTTTTATTTCTTTATTTCTTTTGATTTTTTTAGGATAACCTTTTGAGCAAAGTACAATAGTCATACATTTGTCTTTATGCCATTTTATTTTTAGTTTTTTGACTTTATTGTCAATAGCATGTTCAATTAATTGAAGAAAATCTGAATTAATCCTTGGTAAAATCACCTGACATTCTGGATCTCCCATTCGCACATTATATTCAATTAAATATGGATTATTTTTATTAATCATTAATCCAGCATAAAGAAATCCGGTAAATGGTTTTTTTCTTCTTTTTAATTCCCTGAGAGTTGGATCTATAATTCTTTTCAAAATTTTTCTTTCCATACTTTTGCTAATAATTGGGGCTGGAGAGTAAGCTCCCATACCTCCAGTGTTAGGACCTTTATCACCCTCACCAACTCTTTTATGATCTTGGGCTGTACCTAATATCTTGTAACTATGCTTATCAACTAACAAAAAGAAACTTGCTTCCTCCCCTTTGAGAAATTCCTCAATTACCACTTTTGATGAACTCTTAAATTCGCCAGAGAATATTTTATTAGAAGCAGCAATTGCCTGAATTTTGTTTTCACAAATAAAAACCCCTTTACCTGATGCCAAGCCATCTGCTTTGATAACTACGGGGTATTTATTATTTTTTAAAAAGGAATATATCTCTCTTTTACTTTTGCACACCTTAAAATTAGCTGTAGGAATATTATTTTTTCTGCAGATTTCTTTTACAAAAGATTTTGAGCCCTCTAATTTTGCTGCATACATACTAGGGCCGAATACCTTAATTTTTTTTTTTTCTTAAATAATCTGTTATTCCATTTACAAGAGGTTGTTCTGGGCCCACTATAACAATTTTAATATTATATTTTTTTAAATATTTGTACAAAACAGAAAATTTTTGGGCGTCTATATTGAGATTTTTGGCGATTTTTTCTGTGCCTGCATTTCCCGGAATACAATATATATCTTCTATTTTTTTTGATTTGCGAAGTTTATCACACATTGAATGTTCTCTTCCCCCGCTTCCTATTATAGCAATATTCATAATTAGTTATATAATACAGAATATTATTAAAAAATGAAAAAAGTCAAAGCCAAACTAAAATATAGAGATAACTATTATGAGATTATTCAAAAGGGAGATCATGTTATCTGTGCGGTTTCAAAAAAAATAATACCTTTGGAAAATCTCAAATATTGGAATACGGAACTTCAAGAGGCCTATTTTTCTCCCGAAGAAGTTCAGATCAGGTATAACGAATTCAAGAAATTATAATTATAATTTCCATCTATTATGTGTCCAAATCCATTGATCAGGATTTTTTATAATAAACTTTTCAATTATAGAATTTAATTCTTTAGAAAAAGTTATTTTATCTCCTTTAAACTCAATAGGATTTTTAACTTGCATTTCAAAATTATTATTTTCTAATCTTTTTATGTATATAGGAACAATCGAAAGATTAAATTTTTTTGCCAAGTTTGCAGGAAAAATTGTTGTAAATGCGTCTTTGCCAAAAAAAGGTAATTTTTCACCTTCAGATAGCCTTTGATCAATCATAAGAGCTATTGAGAATTTTTTTTCAAGATATTTAATAACTTGTTTTACCCCTCCGATGCCTTTTTGAATTTGATTTTTACAAACATTTTTCCTTCTCACATACTCCATCATAGGATTGATAAAAAAATTATTAAGTGGTCTATAAATGGTAGCAAGATTAATATCATGTTTTATAAGCTCCATCGACATTAATTCAAAATTTGCAAAATGACCTGAAATAAATATGACCGGCTTATTATTCATCTTTATTTTTTCAAGAATATTAATACCTTTAATTTTAATGTGAGAGTTATTTTTTTTTAAATTATTTAAGAAAAAATATTCAACAAAAACTTTTCCATAATTACTCCACATTGATTTTTCTAATTTTTTTTTATTAACCTCATCCATATTCGGAAAAACTATTTCAAGATTTTTATAAATAGTTTGTTTTGATTTGAAAAACGGACCAAAGATAATGAAAATATTAGAAAACAATTTTCTTGATAATTTCAATCCTATTAGTTTAATCACTATAAACACAAAGTAGAAAAATATTGCTTGAACAAGATAAATTATAATTTTCATATATGTCTTTTGACTAATTTTAGAAAATCGTTCTCTTTTTTTATTTTTAATATTATCTCAACATAGTCAATTTTCATATTTTTTAAATGTTTATTTCTAAAGAAATCTTTTTGAGTAGTTAATAAAGTCAAATTATTTTTTTTAGACTCATTTCTTAATTTCACCAGGTCCTGTTCCGTATAATTGTAATGATCAGGAAAGGCCAAAGTTTTTTTTATATTTAATCTCTTTTTTTTAAGGAGCTTAAAAAAATTTTGTGGATTTCCAATGCCAGCAAATGCAAAAAAATTTTTCTTTCTAAAACTACTTATCTTTTTAATTTCGTAATACGAATAAAAAAATTGGATATTTTTATTAATTTTTTTTATTTTTTTTTCAAATTTAGGTCTTTTTTCTCCGTTAATTAAGACCAGGTGACATCTTTTAAGAGAGTTCAAACTTTCTCTAAGAGGCCCCGAAGGTATTGTAAATCCATTTCCATCTAACTGATCTGAATTAAAGCAAATGATATTGAGCCTCTTTTTTATACTATAATCCTGAAAACCATCATCTAGAATAATTATTTCATTATTTTTATTTCTAGCTTTTTCTATTGCCACAATCCTAGATCTCCCTGTAAAGAAATTTTTTACACTCTTTTTTATAAGAGAAAACTCATCTTGATGATTTTTATAGTATTTTCTAACAATACAAGTTTTCCTCTTAAATTTTTTACTAATCAATTCACAAAGTTTAATGCTTAAAGGTGTTTTTCCTGTGCCTCCTAAAAAAATATTTCCAACGCAAATAATCGGAGTTTCAAAATTTTTATTTAAAGAAAAATATTTTTTAATATTTATTAAAACTTGAATTATAAATGATATTGGAAATAGCAAAATTGAATAGATTGAAACTTCATTTTTTAACCAAAATTTGGGAGCTAATAGTTTCATTTAATGTATCGATATAATTCTCTTAATGAAGACATCAAGATTTTTTTTCCATTTTTTTCAACTTTTTTGAGTTTTTGATTACTCATCAATTTACTTTTATCTAAATTTTTCAACAACTTCTCAAATAAATCATCAGAATCTTTTACTTTTATAGCAAACATATTTTTATTTAAATACTCATAGAGCTCTTCAAAATTACTTACATATGGACCGTGATAAACTTTACAACCACTATAAATTGCTTCCATAGGATTTTGACCACCAGACTTGTAAAATTTTTTAAGAAGTGACTTTCCAATGAACACATTTTTACAATATCCATAAAGTCTTTGTAATTGACCAAAAGAATCTATCAATAAAACTTTAGTATTTTTTTTAACGCTAATTTTTTTCATTAAATTATATTTTTGAAAATTTAGATTAGAAATTTTACACTCATGCTCAATTTCTTTAATTCGGTTTATATGTCTAGGGATTATTATCAAAAGAAGATTTTTATATTCCTCGATTAATTTTTTATGTGTTTTTAAACAAACATTTTCTTCTCCAGAATGTGTGATAGCTGCACACCATACTTTCCGTCTTTTAATTGAAGACAAAAGATCTTTTGGATTATGTTTGATTAATGGTGCTGGTATAAATTTTAAATTACCAAAATATTTTAGTTTTTTGACGCCTAATTTTTTAAGATTTTTCAAAGATTTCTTGTTTGAAGCCAAACATAAATCTATTATAGAAAAAACTTTAAAAGAAAACCTTCTGAAGAATAACCATCTTTTTGTAGCTTTATCAGATATTCTACCATTTAAAAGGATTAAAGAAATATTTCTTAGCTGTATTTCTTTAAAAAAATTTGGCCAAATTTCTGAGTCTATAAAAACAGCAGCACATGGGTTCCAATAATCTAAGAATTTAATTATTAAATTATTTTTATCATAGGGCAAATATTGATGAAAAACATTATTTTTTGTTTTAAACTTTTTTTTTACCAATTCTCCCGAACTTAATGTTGTCGAGGTGATCAATATATTAATTGACTTTTCTTTGAGCATTTTTTCAATCAAAGGAATAACACTTGTAATTTCTCCTAGACTAGCCCCATGAAACCATAATAATTTTTTATCATTTCCGAGGTATGAAAAATTATCTGTTGATTCAATTTTTTCGATAAATCTTTCCCTATCTTCTTTTCCAAGATATTTTCTTACTAATATTACTAGGATATAAATAGGAAAAAAAAGGTTAATTAATAGGTTATAAAAAAAAAACATTATAATTACTTTAATTGTTTCTGATAAAGATTTTTATATTCAAAACATTTTTCTATAAGAGCAGTGTGGGTACCAGAGTCAATGATTTCTCCATCTTTTAAAACATAAATTTTATCTGCATTATGAATGGTTGAGAGTCTATGAGCTATTACTAAAGTAGTTTTATTTTTAGTTAAATTCTTTATTGCATTTTGAACAATTTCCTCTGACTCAGCATCAAGTGAGGAGGTTGCCTCATCAAGTAAGATTATTGGAGAATTTTTTATTATCGCCCTGGCTATTGAAAGCCTTTGTTTTTGACCCCCAGAAAGCCTTACACCATTTTCACCAATTAAAGTTTCAAATTTTTCAGGCATCTTGATTATAAATTCATCTGCAGCCGCATACTCACAAGCTTGTTCAAGTTCTTTTTGTGAAACTTCAGGATTAGCATACATTAAGTTATCTTTTATTGTAGCATCAAATAGAATTACATCTTGACTTACTAACGATATATTCTTTCTAAGTGACTTAAGATTTATTTTTTGTATATCTTGATTGTCAATTAAAATTTTTCCATTTTGAGGATCATAAAATCTCGGTAATAAATTTATTATTGTGCTTTTACCGGCGCCACTATGACCCACGAACGCAGTCATAGCACCACCTTTAACAATAAGATTTACATTTTTAAGAGCTTTTTCCTTTTTAATTCCATAATTAAAACTTACATCTTCGTAAAGAATATTTGACTCAGAGATATTTATGTCAGGTAATAAATAATCATTTTTAATTTTAATAGGCTCATCTATAACTGAGAAAATTCTCTTTGCCGCGGTCGCTCCTTGATGAGCCATTATATGAATTGTAGCTAAAGATCTTATCGGTTGATATGCGAGCATCATCGCAGCCAGGAAGGAAAAGAAGTTATTAATTCCTAATTCACCAGTGACAATCAACTTTCCTGAAAAGTAAATAAAACCTGCAATCATGAAACCTGTTAACACCTCCATAATTGGTGTTGTTCTAATTATTACACTTGCAATTTTAATATTTCTTCCAATCATTTCATTTATAACATTTTTGGCATTTAAATTTTCCGCATCTTCTTTTTGATAAATTCGAATTATTTTCGAACCTCTAATTATTTCAGATAAAAATGTGGCAAGCTTCCCAGAAGACTCCGCTGCTTGTCCTGTAACTTTACCAACTCTTTTCCCCAAACTTTTTGAAAATGTTGCAGCTAAAGGCATAATTAATAAAGCAAATAAAGATAATTTCCAATTTTGATAAAACATAACTGATGTAAGAGCTACCAGAGTCAGCGAGTCTTTCATTAAATTTAAAACTCCAGTACTTACTAAATGCTGAACTAATCCAGCATCATACATGATATTTGAAATGTATTTTCCAGAATGTTTATTTTCTAGTGTCTGTATATCTGAGGTCAAAATATTATTTGCAATTTGTTTTTGAAGTTCACCAGAAATATTAAAACCTACTTTCGTAATATTAATTCTTGCAAGGTAAAGTGAAACTCCCTTAGCCGAAAAAGTGATTATTATTAGGATCGGTATTAACCATGCAAAAGTTCTGTCTTGATCAATAAATATTTTTTTTACTGCCGGATCTAACAACCAAGCAGTAGCAGATGAACTAACTGCAACAATTAAAGATAAAAATAAGCAAAATATAATAATTTTAAGGTGTTTTTTTATATACTCTTTGAAAAGTCTTCTTAATAAAGGTTTTATTTCTCTAAATGTCATATCAATAATTTAAACTTAAAATTCCAAAAAATAAAATTAAGCCAGAAAGATTATTTATTTTGAAGGCTTTAAAACAACTTTCAGGATCATTTTTTTTAAATAAAGTAATTTGATAAACTAAGCTTCCTGCAAAAGCTAAAAATAAAATAAATTTATAGCTTGAGTCGATTTTTTCCAAAAATATGAAAAGGATAATGGCAGTGACTAAAAAATAACAAGTAGAAACAAAAAATTTAATATTGTTTTTAAATTTGATCGCTGTTGATTTCATACCAATAATCTCATCATCAATTATGTCTTGGAGCCCATAAATTGTGTCATATCCCAATGTCCAAAATATGGCTGACAAATATAACAATAAAATTTCTAAAGAAATATCATTGTTAACTGCTGCCCAAGCCATTATTATTCCCCAATTGAAAGTTAAACCCAGAAATAATTGAGGCCAATATGTTAACCTTTTCATAAAAGGGTAACTAAAAGCTAAAACCATTGATGCCATTCCAAGTGCGATTGTCAAATAGTTGAATTGAACTAATATTATTAAAGCAAGTAAACATAAAATAATTACATATGATAATGATTGTTTTATAGAAATTATGCCAGATGCTAGAGGTCTATTTTTTGTTCTCTTAATTTTCTTATCTACATCTATATCAACTATATCGTTAACTATACATCCAGCACTCCTCATTAACACCGATCCCATGAAAAATAATAATAAGAAATAAATAAAGTTATTCAGATCATTATTATAATAATATCCAAGTGCAAGACCCCAAGCACATGGCCAAAATAGCAACATGTAACCAATCGGTCTGTTAAGTCTTGTAATATCAATAAAAATTTTCAAATGAGTCATTAAGATATTTCTTGTAAATATCAAACACAATCTTCATAATCAATTTGATTCGTTATGGAAATAGATTATACAGTGACCGCATTAATGTTTCCCGCAATACCGCTGATAATAACTGTTTATAGTAATAGATTTCACACATTGAGCGCTTTAATTAGAAAATTACATGACGAGCATGTTTTTGAAAAACATATCCCTCCTGAATGGGAAAAACAACTTCACAACTTAAATAACAGGACAAATTTACTTAAATTTACCATGGGATTTGCAAGTTTTGGATTTTTATTTAATATGCTTACCGTATTTGCCCTTTATCTCGATGAAGTGCAAATAGCTCGATTAATATTTGCAGCTTGCTGTTTATGTATGATTATTTCAATTTTTTTATTCCTACAAGAAATTAGATTGTCTACTAAAGCACTAAAATTTCATTTAAGCGACATGAAATCAATGAGCGATGATTTTTAATATTATTTTTTAAGTAAATCTTTTTTATACAAAGATATTCCCTCTTGAATTTTATTCGCATAAGACTCCTCGAAAGTGCTTAATTGCCATCCTTTCATTCTAGTTCTTATAACTTTGAGATTTTCATTTTTCCAAGTGTCCTTGGTTTTTTCGTCTTTCCAAATTTTTTTTTCATTGTTAGTTCTAGCGCAACCATAACAAAAACCTGTAACAGGATCAGTTTTACAAATACTTATACAGGGAGAAATTATCTTATCTTCTTTCATTCAGGAACCAAAATAGCCGGACCAGTAATTTTTCTTGCCTCAAGATCTTCGTGAGCCTTTCTTGCTTCAGATAATTTATATTCTTTAAAAATATTAATTTTTATTTTTCCAAATTTCACTTTTTCAAAAATTTCATCAGCCCCTTTCTGTAGTTCATCTCTGCTTGTAAAGTAGTGACCTATCGTAGGTCTCGTTAAAAACAAACTTTTAGCCTGTATATCTTTTGGAACATCGACTGGCTCTAATGGACCTGAAGCATTACCAAAACTTATAAGCATACCTCTGGGTTTTAAGCATGCAATTGAGCCTTTGAAAGTTTTTTTTCCAACCCCATCAAATACAGCAGAAACACCTTTGTTATTTGTGAACTTCATTACAACATCCTCAAACTTTTCCTTTGAATAATTAATAACATTCTCGTAACCATTCTCTTTTGCTATTTTTATTTTTTCATCAGAGCCAACAGTGCCAATAACTTTTGCTCCAATGCTATTAGCCCATTGCGCAAAAATCTGTCCTACTCCTCCAGCTGCCGCATGAAATAAAACAGTTTCACCAGCTTTTAAATGATAAGTTTTGCTTAAAAGATAATTTGTTGTTAATCCTTTTGTCATCAGTGTTGCTGCTATTTTATGAGATATACCCTCTGGAATTTTGACTACAATATTTTTAGGTATTATTCTTTGCTTTGAATAGGCTCCAATTGGCATTGAAGCATATGCAATATTATCTCCTTTATTAAATTCAGTAACATTAGAACCCACTTCATCAATTTTTCCAGAAGCTTCCAAACCAATACCACTTGGTAATTTTAAAGGATATAAACCTGATCTGTGATAAGTATCTATGTAGTTGAGACCAATAGCGTGGTTTGTAACTTTTACCTCATCAGGTCCTAGAGAGCCTAATTTTACATCAGTCATTTCTAAAACTTCAGGTCCACCTACTTTTTTGATTATTACAGCTTTTGACATTTAATTTAAAGTAGTTGAAACTTTAATATTTTGCAAATGTTCCGTTATTATAATCCTGTATTGCTTCAAGTATCTCAGCTTTTGTATTCATTACAAAAGGTCCTCCCCTAGCTATCGGTTCCCCTATAGGCTTTCCAGCAACGAATAAAAATTCAGTTTTTTTTATGGCCTTTACTTTAAGTTTGCTCCCTCGATCTAATAAAACTAGGTTGGAGTTTTCAGTTTTGTTATGATTTTTTTCTCCGATTCCTAATTCTCCTTTTAATAAATAAATGAAAGAATTATGACTTTTCGGAACATCGCAATTGAACTCTTTACCCTCATTTAAAACTATGTGAAAGTAAATAGGATCCACATTATGATTTTTTTCGGGTCCTTCTGCTTTTTCATATTTTCCAGCGATTACTTTTACAATTTTATCATTGTCAGAGTGAGTTCCAAGCTCGCTTCCTTTTATATAAAGATATTCGGGTTTATTTTTTTTCAATTTAGCTGGCATATTAATCCATAATTGGAAGCCTAATAATTTTCCCTCTTTCATAGCAGGCATTTCAGAGTGAATTATCCCTCTCCCTGTTTTCATCCACTGCACATCTCCAGATGACATAATTCCTTTTGCGCCTGTGCTATCTTGGTGCTCAAATTCTCCATTCAACATATAAGTCACTGTCTCAATTCCCCTATGAGGGTGAGGAGGAAAACCAGCTATATAATCATCTTTATTTTCTGAACCGAACTCGTCAAGCATTAAAAAGGGATCAACATAATCAGCTTCAGGTGTGCCAATACTTCTTTTAAGTTTTACACCCGCGCCGTCTGAAGCGCTAAGGGCTTTAATAATTTTTTTTACCTCAATTTGAGACATAACCAAAATATAAATTAAGTTTATAAAATATCAAGTAGCTGCGTTAAGTTGCCGATTTCATTTTTAGGTTGATAATCGAGGATATCAAAATGAGATTTGTTTCTATTAACCCAGATGGAATTGTATCCAAAATTACCGCCTCCTGAAACATCCCATGTATTTGAGCTTAGAAAGACAATTTCATCAGCTCTTACATGATATTTTTTTATTGGCATTTCATAGACTTTTGGATCAGGTTTATAAACCTTAACATTCTCAATCGAGAAAATATCATCAAATAAATTACTTAAGTTGTTACTCACAACTAATTCGTCTAAAAGAGCAGGAGTTCCATTAGAAAGTATAGCAAGCTTTAAGTTCATCTTTTTTAAATTTTTCAAAACCTCTTTCACTTCAGGGTATGGAGATAAAACTTTATAGAGCTTTAATAAATCATTCTTCATTTTTTTATCAATATTATAAACTTTCATAGATTTTTCTAAACTATCTTCAGTGATTTGCCAAAAATCTTTATGTTTTTTCATTAAACTCCTAAGCCATGTGTATTCTAGCTGAGTTGTTCTCCAAAAATTTGCAAATGACTCCCAATTATTTCCGATCTTATTTTTACATTTTTCAGCAGCAGAATTTACATCAAATAGCGTACCATAAGCGTCAAAAATTATAACCTTCGTAATCATAATTTATTTAATTATATTATGTGAACCATCACACATTGGAGGGTCATTAGTTTGTTTACAAGTACAGAAAAAAATTTTTTTTGATTGATCAGCTTTAAATGGAAATGGACTGAAAGCTAAGCCTTTATGTGACCCATCACAAAATGGTTGTTTTGAACTTTTTCCACAAGAGCACCAATAGTATGTTTTTCCCTCCACAACATCCATTCCTATCGGAGCATCACCTCCTCTTGCACCTTTTTTCATAATAAGCTCCTTTAATTTAATTTATTATTTTATATTATATCTTTATTTATGAATATTAGAATATATCACCCTAACAGTATAGATGGAAATACTACAACACTACTTTCAAAAGAACAAACTCATTACATAATTAATGTAATGAGACTTAAAAGAGGATCTATTATTAATTTTTTTAACAAAGAGGGTGAGTGGAAAAGTGAGATTATTTTTTTAGATAAAGACAGGGTAGAAGTTAAATTTCTAGAAAAAATAAAGCACTCAACCAGTTTATCAAAAATTGAACTAGCGATTTGCCTAGTAAAAAAAAATCCAATGGAGATTATTTTACAAAAAGCAACTGAACTTGGAGTGAAAAAAATTATTCCAATAATTTCAGAGAGAACTGAAGTAAAAGAATTAAATCATGAAAGAGCAAGAAAAATAGTCATTGAAGCTACTGAACAATCCAATCAACTAGTTCCACCTGAAATTTCAAAAGTAACTAAACTTAAAGATTTTTTAAAAATTAGAGATGTTAACACTAAACTTTTATTTGCTGATATTAACTCAAAAGAAAGTTTAAAAAAAAATGATTTAAAAGATTACAAGTCAATCTGTCTTTTAATTGGACCAGAGGGTGATTTTTCTCCATTAGAACGCGAGTCCATTCTTAAAAATATGTCAATTAAACCTTTCACAATGTCTAAAAATATTCTAAGATCTGAGACAGCTGTCATAAGCGCCATTTCTCTTGTTAATTTTCTCTTAATTAATCCTTAATTGTCGCATTAATTGAAATTGTTAAAATTTCAAAAAGTTGTATATAAAAGAAAGAATGCAAAATTTATTATATTTATTTACTATAATTTTAGTGCCCACAGCTTCATGGGCGGAACAACCTAAAGATTGGCAACTAGGATTTCAGAAAGCAGCATCGAAAGGTATGGAAGATATTGTGTGGTTCCATGATTACATGTTGTTGCCAATTATTACCGCAATAACAGCTTTTGTTTTATTTTTAGTGATATATGCATGCATAAGATTTAGAGCTGCAAAAAATCCAGTTGCATCTCAGACAAGCCATAATACTTTTATCGAAATAATTTGGACATTAGTTCCGTGCTTAATTTTAATAATTATGGCAGTTCCATCATTTAAAGTTTTGTACGAACAAGATGAAATTCCACCAGCTGATGTAACCATTAAGGCAATTGGTTATCAGTGGTACTGGGGCTATGAATATCCTGATGAAAACATCATCTTTGAGTCTTACATGATTCAAGATGAGGATTTACAACCAGGTCAACCAAGATTGCTAGCAGTTGATAATGAGATTGTAGTGCCCGTTAATAAAGTAATAAAAGTTTTAATTACTGCAAATGATGTTTTGCACGCATGGGCGCTTCCTTCTTTTGGAGTAAAAAGAGATGCCGTACCAGGAAGAATAAACGAAACATGGTTTAAGGCAGATAGAACAGGAACTTTTTACGGACAATGCTCCGAGCTTTGTGGGATTAAACATGCTTTTATGCCAATCACTGTTAATGTAGTAACACAAGAGGATTATGATAAATGGCTTTTAGAAGCCAAACAAAAATTTGCTAAAGATGAATTAAAAAGTAAAATTAAAATTGCTAAAAAAAATATTAAGGAGAATTTAAAATAATGTCGTCAATTACTGCAGACAGTCATCAACATACTCCAACTGGTTGGAGAAGATGGGCTTATTCAACAAATCACAAAGACATCGGCACGATGTACTTAATTTTTGCAATTATCGCAGGATTAATTGGATCTGCTTTTTCTGTTTTGATGCGAATAGAGCTAATGCACCCTGGAGACGGAATTCTTGGAGGAAACCATCATTTATATAATGTTTTAGTTACAGGACATGGTTTAATAATGATATTTTTCATGGTTATGCCAGCCATGATTGGGGGTTTTGGCAATTGGTTCGTTCCTATAATGATAGGCGCACCTGACATGGCATTTCCTAGAATGAATAATATTTCCTTCTGGTTGCTCCCTGTCTCTTTTATTTTATTATTAGCTTCAATATTTGTTGACGGGCCTCCCGGTCAAACTGGTGTAGGCGGTGGTTGGACGATTTACCCACCTCTTTCCTCTAAAACAGGTCAACCAGGTCCAGCAATGGACTTAGCCATTTTAAGTTTACACATAGCAGGCGCATCTTCAATTTTAGGCGCTATCAATTTTATTACTACCATTTTAAATATGCGGACACCTGGTATGACTTTACATAAAATGCCTTTATTTGCTTGGTCGATACTTGTTACGGCTTTTTTATTACTTCTTTCTCTTCCAGTTTTAGCTGGAGCAATAACAATGCTATTAACTGATAGAAATTTTGGTACCGCTTTTTTTGAAGCGCAAACTGGGGGAGATCCAGTTTTATTTCAACATTTATTTTGGTTTTTTGGCCATCCAGAAGTTTACATTTTAATACTACCTGGTTTTGGAATGATCAGTCACATCGTATCCACTTTTTCTAAAAAACCTATTTTTGGATATTTAGGAATGGCTTATGCGATGGTTGCTATAGGCGTAGTTGGTTTTGTTGTATGGGCTCATCATATGTACACTGTTGGTTTAGATACAGATACTAAGGCTTATTTTTTAGCTGCTACAATGATCATAGCTGTTCCAACAGGCATAAAAGTCTTTTCTTGGGTAGCCACAATGTGGGGAGGCTCTATTAGCTTTAAAACTCCGATGTTATGGTCAATAGGATTTATAGTATTATTTACCCTAGGAGGAGTTACAGGAGTAGTTTTAGCTAATGCTGGAGTTGATACCGCTTTACACGATACTTACTATGTTGTGGCCCATTTTCATTATGTTCTATCTTTAGGCGCTGTGTTTGCAATCTTTGCAGGATTTTATTATTGGTTTAGCAAAATGTCAGGCTATGAATATTCAGAATTTCTTGGAAAACTTCATTTTTGGTTAACCTTTGTGGGAGTAAATTTAATATTTTTTCCACAACATTTCTTAGGTCTGGCCGGTATGCCAAGAAGATATGCTGACTATCCAGATGCATTTGCAGGTTGGAATTATGTTTCGTCAATAGGTTCTTACATATCCATAATTGGAGTAGGGGTGTTTTTGATAAACTTATTATATTCTTTTATTAAAAAGAGAGCTGCAGCTAAAAATCCGTGGGGAGAGGGAGCAACAACTTTAGAGTGGACTGTTGCGTCTCCACCACCTTTTCATACTTTTGAAGAACTACCAAAGATAAAATAAATTGTGATACAAGTTGGAGCAAGATCAAAAAACTATAAAACCTCGATTTCTTATTTCGATTCTTTTTTTAGATTAATGAAACCCAGAGTTATGTCTTTGGTTTTATTTACTTGTATGGTGGGATTATTAATAGCTCCCCAAGAAGTAAGTTATTTAAATTCAATAATCTCTTTAGTAGCTGTTGCTCTAGGAGCGGGGGCAGCTGGGACATTAAATATGTGGTATGAGTCAGATTTAGATGCATTAATGTCCAGAACTTGCCTTAGACCTATTCCAGCAGGGAAAGTTACTAATGGACAAGCTTTGGTGTTTGGTATTCTACTATCATTGATATCAATTCTAATGCTTTACCTTTCATCTAATTTTCTTTCTGCAGCATTGTTACTTTTAACAATAAGTTTTTATTTTTTTATATATACAGTTTGGCTTAAAAGACGCACATCCCAAAATATTGTTATTGGGGGTGCCGCAGGAGCTTTACCACCGGTTATTGGATGGACAATAGCAACAGGAACATTATCTTTAGAGCCCGTAATATTATTTTTAATTATATTTTTTTGGACACCGTCACACTTTTGGGCTTTAAGTCTTTATAAATCAAGTGATTACAAAAAAGCAAATATTCCTATGTTGCCTAACATATACGGAATATCGAAAACTAAGAAAAATATTTTTATATATTCTTTAATTTTATTGCCGATAACGATTTCTCCTTATTATTTTAATTTTTTTTCTGAGATTTATTTAATTCCTACTTTATTAATGTCGTTATATTATATTTATCTATGCTATCGCTTATTAGTAGTAAGAGGTAATAAAAGTATAAATGTAATAGCTAGAAAAATTTTTATTTACTCGATTTTTTACCTGTTTCTTACTTTTCTCGTAATTTTATTAGACAACCTAATTATTAAATTTTATGGATAAAAAAAAGAAAAATATTTTAACAGCTATTTTACTTATATTATTTATTGTTTTTCTTTTTTTATTAACTTTTTATAACATCGGGATTTATAATAGAGAAATATGAATATTAATAAAAAAACATTAACCCCAATTATTTTGGTATCTATTTTTTTTATCATGCTGGCTCTCTCTTTTGCAGCCGTTCCATTATACGACCTATTTTGTAGAGTGACTGGTTTTGGAGGAACAACTCAAAATGCTTCTAACAAAGAAATACCTAAAATTGTAGTTAATCAAAATTATAAAGTTAGATTTGATACTAATCTAAACGGTACTCTTGACTGGAAATTCTACCCAGAAAACAACACCATAAGTCTTAAACCTGGGGAAGTTCACAATGTTAAATTCATCGTTGAAAACAGTTCGAATGTACAATCCTCAGGCGCTGCTTCGTTTAATGTCTCACCACCAACATTTGGTATCTACATGAATAAAATAGGGTGTTTTTGTTTTGAAAAACAAACATTGGGCCCGGGTCAAAAAAAGGATTTCGTGCTATCTTTTTTCTTGGATCCAAAAGTGGTTGATGATAAAAAAACTAAAAATATATCTGATGTAACTTTGTCTTTTACTTTTTTTCCGTCAGAATATTATATGAAGGATAATACATAACAATGTCTACAGGAGAGAAAAAACACGATTATCATCTGGTTGACCCAAGTCCGTGGCCGATATTCTCCTCTTTTGCAAGTTTAATCTTAGCTGTAGGGGCGGTATATTATTTTCATACCAAGGCACTTTGGCTACTTCTAATAGGAACTGCATTATTAATCTACGGAACTTTCATGTGGTTCAGAGATGTAGTAGATGAAGCAGAAAAACAAGGACATCACACTTTAGTTGTTCAAATCACTCATAGATATGGGATGACTTTATTCATAGCTTCTGAGGTAATGTTTTTTGTGGCTTGGTTCTGGGCATTTTTTAATGCAAGCTTATTCCCAACAGAGGCTATAGGAAAAATTTGGCCTCCTTCAGACATAAAAACTTTTGACCCTTGGGATATACCTTTAATAAACACTTTAATTTTACTATTGTCTGGTACAACTGTTACTTGGGCACACCATGCTATGCTTGAAAATGATAGAAAAGGACTAGTAAACGGTCTGATAGCTACAGTTTTTTTAGGTTTCATATTTACATGTTTCCAAGCTTATGAATATCATCACGCTACTTTTACTATTGATGGAAATATTTACGGTTCAACTTTTTATATGGCAACAGGTTTTCATGGATTTCACGTGATCGTGGGAACAATATTTCTTGCTGTTTGTTTGTATAGAGCTATGAAAGGTCACTTTAAACCTGATCACCACTTCGGATTTGAAGCTGCTGCTTGGTACTGGCACTTTGTAGATGTTGTTTGGTTATTTCTCTTTGCAGCTATTTACATTTGGGGAAGCTAAAAATAATTGAAAAAAATCTCCTTTAGCTATTTTGTAATTTTTTCTGTTGTAGTTTTTTGCTCACTTGGCACATGGCAACTTTATCGATTGCAATGGAAATTGGACTTAATTAACCAAATTAATACTGGATTAAAGTCAGCACCCATACAATATACAAATTCAATAAACAAAAATTATCAAAAGATTACTGTAAAAGGAGCATACAATTTTAAAGATCAAATTTATCTTTACAATTTAAATGAGAATGGAAAACCAGGTTATGAAGTTATTACGCCATTTATTACCTCGAAAAAGGAAGACATACTAATTAATAGAGGGTGGATAAAAAAAGAGCTTAAAGATAGCAAAGAAATCAATAAACAAATAGACGGTAATCTTTATGGAATTTTGATTAAAATTAATAAACCTAACATCTTTAAGCCCGAAAATAATTTAGATAAAAATATTTGGTTTTCTTTAAATCAAAAAGATTTAAAGGAGTTTACAGGGAAAAAGTTTGGTAAATTTATCATATATTTAAGTAATTCCGAGGTAAGTTTCCCAAAACCAAAAAAAGTTACTATCGATATACCAAACAATCATTTAAAATATGCTATAACTTGGTATGCAATTTCAATATCAATATTTTTTTATTTTTTATACTTTAGGAAAACAAAAAAATGAACTATTTAAGCACAAGAGATAAATCACTTAACTTCAGCTTTAAAGATATTTTTTTAAGAGGATTAGCCCCAGATGGTGGCCTATTCCTACCAGAAAAAATAAAAAGATATGATTTAAAGGAATTAGAATCTTTAAGTAAATTATCCTACACCGATTTGGCTACAGAAATAATTTTTAATTTTTGTTCAAATGATATAACACGAGAAAAATTAAAAATATTAATTAAAAAATCATACAGCAGCTTTTCTGAGGAAAATGTTGTAAATCTTAAAAGTATAGGAAATATTAATCTTTTAGAACTTTACCACGGTCCTACCTTGGCTTTCAAAGATATAGCTATGCAAGTTATAGGCAATATGTATGAGGAATTAAATGTTGCCCATAAAAAAAAAGTAAATATTATTGTTGCTACTTCAGGTGATACTGGATCAGCTGCCATTTCCGCATTAAATAATAGAAAAAATATAAATTTATTTGTCCTTCATCCTCATAATAAAATTTCATCAATTCAAAGAAAAATTATGACAACTATTGGATCGAGTAATATTTATAACATCGCCATAAAAGGAACTTTTGATGATTGTCAAAAAATTGTTAAGGAAATGTTTAATGACAACTCCTTCAGAGAAAAAATTAACATGTCAGGTGTTAACTCTATAAATTGGGCAAGAATTATCTGTCAAATAGTTTATTATTTTTACTCATATTTTAAAGTTAAAACTCAAATTAATTTTTCAGTTCCAACTGGAAATTTTGGAGATGTCTATGCAGGATATGTAGCAAAAAAGATGGGATTACCTATAAATAAACTAATAGTTTCAACAAATGAAAATGACATTCTTTTTAGAGTCATTAACACTGGAGAATATAAACCAACTAAAGTTAAATCATCCCTTTCTCCAAGTATGGATATTCAAATAGCTAGTAATTTCGAAAGATTGTTATTTGATTTAGTAGGTGAAAATGACAATAAAGTGCAATCCTATATGAGTCTGCTCTCAAAAGATGGAAATTATAGACTCGATGATAAAGAATTAGAAAAACTTAATGAAAATTTTCTCTCAGAAAAAATAACAGACTCCGAAACTTTGAGAATAATAAAAGACTTTTTTGTTAATTTTGGTTTCATTTTAGATCCACATACGGCAACAGCAGTAGGAGCTTCTTATAAAGCCAAAAATCAATGTAAAACTATTGTATTAGGAACAGCACACCCATTCAAATTTTTAGATACAATTAAATTATCTATAGGTAAAAATGTTGAGCCTCCAAAACAAATACAAGATTTGTTAGACAAAGTTGAAAAATTTGAAATAGTTGATAAAGATCTCTTAAGTATAAAAAAATATATTCTAAATAAAATATCATGAAATTAAAAATTGGATCAAAGTTACCAGAAGAAGTTTTTTTTCATTTAGATGAACAAAATAATGTTAAAAAAATAAAAACATCAGAAATATTTAAAAATCAAAAAATTATTTTGTTAGGAATGCCAGGGGCATTTACTAAAACCTGTTCATCTATTCATCTACCCGGATTTGTAAAAAATTATGATGAAGCTTTAAAAAAGGCATTAACAAAATAGTATGTGTATCAGTAAATGATCCTAATGTAATGAAAGCCTGGGGTCATAACCAAAAAGTAGGAGACAAAATCTTAATGATGGGTGATCCGTTTTGCAAATTTACAAAAGCAATTGGTGCAGAAGTAGATAAATCCGAAAAAGGATTAGGAATTAGATCAAATAGATACACTATGCTTGTGGAGAATAGCGAAGTTAAAAAAGTAGAGGAAGAAAAAGAAACAGCTACTTGTGAACTATCTGCTGCTGAAAATTTCTTGAAAGATATCTAATTAAAATTATTTAAAACTGCTTTTTACAATTTGGGTTTGCACATTTCATTTTTGTGTTTCCAGAACTGCTAACTCATCAGCAAGGTTATTATATTTATTGCCTGCGTGTGCCTTAACCCATTTCCAACTAACTTTATGTTTTAGACAAGCATTATCCAATTTAATCCAAAGATCTTTATTTTTAACTGGTTTCTTGTTTGAACTCTTCCAACT
>MDSZ01262515.1_pt1 | contig 22703 bp, 20 predicted proteins | sample 811201 | NCBI WGS metagenome assembly MDSZ01 (sample SAMN05326647, study PRJNA326480) | marine metagenome | isolation source: seawater | place: Indian Ocean: North | collected 2010 | reverse complement strand
TCAATTTTATCTTCGTTCTTCATGATCGATTTGTTTAATTATTTAGATATATGTGAAATAATTTCATTAAAAAAAGTATGAAAATTATCCTCTTAATTCTATCTCTAATTGTGGCTTATTTCTTGATTAAAAGGAATAAAAAAACTAAAGAAAAAAGTGTCAATGTAGGTTCTATGGTAATGTGTAATGAATGTGGATTTCACGTGCCAGAAGATAATTTATGTACTACCAAAGACCAAATAAATCAATGTCGAAATAGAAAATGACGAGAAGACAACCTTTACTACTGACTTTACTTATAATAATGATCTTGGGAATTATTCTGACGATTGCGCTAAGATAATGAACTACCTCGTTACCGGTTTAATCTGTTCAGGCAAAAGTACTTTCCTTGAAATTGCAGAAAAGAATAACTTCGATATTATAAAGGCAGACGATATTGTCTCAGAATTATATGATGATAAATCTATAGCTATACAATTGAGAAAATATTGTGATGTTAAACTTGATAATTTTAAACTTAAAAACGAAATAAGAGAATTCTTTTTCAAATCTAAAAAAAATAGAGAGATAGTTGAAAGTATCTTTCATCCAGCTGTACACAAAATAATAGAGAATGAATTTAAAGTCAGTCATAATTTGATGATCGAACTCCCTCCTATAATTAATAATTATGATCTTTTTCAAAGAAATAACTGTATATATATAGAGGCTGACAAAGAGATAAGAGCTAAGAGGTATCTTGCAAGAAATGCAAAAGACGCATGTTATTTTGAAGAAATAAATAATATTCAAAAAGATTTTGAGTTAATTAAAAGTTCATGCCAAATACATATACGAAATGATAGTGATATTGATGCTTTGAATAAATATTTCAACGAGGGTATGATCAAGTAATGAATAAGTTTTCTGACAATCATGCTGCTATTTATGAGGAGCCAGTCGATGAACGTATAAGGAAGTTTCTTAAACTGGAAAACTATTTTCTAAAAATCAATAAACATAAAGAAATAGATACTATATTTGATTCATATGCTGCTATGTTCAATCTTGTTTGTATATATCAAAATCTATCAAGAGGTGAAATCAAAAGAGAGCTCATACGAGAAATAGATTTTCATAAATCAAGATATTTAGAGTATATTAAGATCCCTGATTCTGATAAAACAAAACTAAATTCTATTATGGAAAAACAGGATGTCATTCTAAATACTTTACATAATCTTAAAGCTAACTACTTAAGTGATTTGCATACGGACGAATTATTTCAATTCTGTACTAAACATTGCGATACTCTAAGTTCTGAGCTTGACTACTGGCTTACAAGAGATCATAACTTTAGGCTTGATCAATTAAATTTATGGTTAGAATTATTAAAACCAATAGAGAACTCTGTAAATTTTTGTCTTGATATTTTGAGGAAGAGCTCAGAAACAAGAGAGGAATGTGCAAATAATGGTATGTATGTTTTTAAACTAGAATCAGACAAAAAAGTGAGATTATTAAGAATTACTATGCACTCAGATAATTATTTTTTCCCACGCATAAGTGTTGGTCCACAAAGAGCAACTATCTCATTCATGACGCTTAATAATGAGAATAAATTTATTCAAATGAAAGATGATATAACATTTGTTATTGATCTTTGTTATATCTAATCATACATCCTTTATACCAGCTAACCCAAAGCCATTATTTTCAGTACATTGTGATAAATGATCTCCAGTTGTACTCATTCCACCTAAAGCCAGAGTTGGGAGGAATGATATTTGTGATAATCGACTGAATTGTTTCCACCCAATTGGTTTTGATGAATATGTAGATTTTAGAATTGGAGAGATAAGAATAAAATCAAACAACTTCCTATTACATATCTCAACATCAGCATCAGTATGACATGATGCAGAATAAATAAGAGACTGTTCTCTCCCATCGATAGAAAACTCCTCAAGGTAATTACTTTTAAAATGAATACCATAAAAGTTTTCTTTCCAATCGTAATTATAGGGATAATCAACAATCAGATTACCAGCAAAGTTTATATTATATAATTTGTCATGAATATGTTTTTTGTAGTTGTTGTAAGATATACCTCTTAATCTGATAAACTTGTATAGATTTAAATTTGATAGTAAGTTTTCATTTATATCACTAAGATTTATTATTTTTAATATCCTAGGAATTTTCAAGAGATTTAGGATACGATTATGTGTCGGCAGTACATCATGTTCACATTTGCTATTATATAGAATGATTTCACGGTGTTCATTTGATCGGATGTCACCGGTATACTTATGCACCATATAAATATTTATTTTGTATAATTTTTGTGTATATAAATGTTTAATAGAACATATGAATTTTGATTTAACAACATTTATATTAAGTTCCTCCTTTAGCTCTCTTTTAAGGCAATGATCAGATGTTTCTTGCTTTTTTTTCTTACCTCCAGGAAATTCAAGAGAGTTTGCATAAGGCGGATTCAATCTTCTCAGACAAATATATGAGGAATTGATTTTTATTAGACCTATAGAAATCTCGATTTCATCATGATTCATTATGTTGTGTATTCTGAATTTATACGAACATATTCATGAGATAAATCAGAAAAATATATAGTTTGATTTTGTTTACCATTGTTTAAATCAATAGTAATTTCAATTTTATTGTTTTTCATAGATTGTTTGAGTTTGGATACTAAATTATTTGTTGGTATTCCGTTTTTGAAACATAAAATATCATTTATTATAAGTTTAACCCTATCCGGATGTATATATTCTGATTCCACAGCGCCAAGACTTGCTACTATTCTTCCCCAGTTTGGATCTTCACCAAACATCGCAGTTTTTACAAGTAGTGAATTTGATATTTTTCTCGATATGTCTTGAGCAAGTGATAAAGTTTTTGAATTTATAATACTTAGTTTAATAAACTTGGTTGCACCTTCGCCATCCTTTACTATCAAAGAAGCTAGTGTTAAGAAAAAGTCAGATGCATAAGATAAGAATTTCTTCTCAACACCTGCATTTTTAAGGTTTAGGCTCACATCACCGGTTGATGAGAAAGCTACCATATCATTGGTCGATGTATCGCCATCGACAGATATATTATTAAAAGACAAGTTTACACATGATCTAAGATATTTTTTTAGCAGAGTCTTTGGTATTGCAACATTTGTCTCAATAAACCCAAGCATAGTAGCCATATTTGGTTCAATCATACCTGCCCCTTTACAAATCCCTCTGAAAGTGACTTTTTTTGATGATAATGTGTATGACTTAGTAATATATTTTGGGAATTTATCTGTAGTCATAATGGCAGAGGCTGCATTTTTCAAGCTAGTGTGATTACTAAAAGAGTTTTTTGTTATAGAGTCGATTATATTTTTCATAGGTAATTGTCTACCTATTATACCTGTCGACATAATCAATATCTGATCATCACTACAATCAAGCTTTTTAGATAAAATATTGAGAATTTTTTTTGTATTAGCATGACCTTCTTTGCCAGTACAAGCATTTGCGTTGCCAGAGTTGATGAAGATATAGCATACTTTACCTGATCTGATATTTTCTTTAGAAGTAATTATTGATGATGCAGCAAATTTGTTTTTTGTACATACAATTGCTGTATTATTATGAGGTAACTTAATAAGTAGACCATCAAGCTTATTTTTCTTTATTCCTAACTTAAGCGTAACAAATTTTGATTTCATGATAGTTTACCACAACATCTTTTATATTTTTTTCCTGATCCACATGGACATAATGCATTTCTTGGAATGTCCATATTAGCATATTCATTCTTTTTGGTTGCGTTGGGAACACCTGGTGAAGTGCTAGCTTCTGATTTGTAGTTGTCTATTTTAATTCTGCAACAAATCTTCAATATTTCCTTCGTAATATCCATGAGCATTATGTTAAATATTTCAAAAGATTCTCTTTTATATTCGTTCTTAGGATTCTTCTGTGCATATCCTCTTAATCCAATTGACTGCCTTAAGTAATCCATAGAGTTGAGATGATTTCTATATTCCTCATCTATTACTGCTAATGATATATTTTTAATTAATTCATTATACTCATACGATGATAGATTTATAACGTTCGATTTGATTTTTTGTTTTAAGGTATCCTGTAAATTTAGTTTAAGTAAATCTTCATTGAGCTGATTTTCTTCAATCATCGCATCAAAATTAATATCGACAAGAAAATCAGTTTTTATGAGCTCATGATACTCAGATAAGTTTGCCCCATATGAAAGTAAATCCTCTCTATTATTATCGATAAAGTCTTGTGAAAAGTTGTTGCAGACTGTAGAAACTAGAGAATCTCCATCATTGTTTAATATAAAATCTCTTTGTTGATAAATAAGTTTCCTTTGTTCGTTTGATATATCATCATACTCTAAAAGAGTTTTTCTAATATCAAAATTATGAGCTTCTACTCTTTTTTGTGCATTTTCTATAGATTTAGAAACCCACTTATGTTCAATAGCCTCACCATCTTGCATCCCAAGTTTTTTCATAATTTCAGATACTTTGTCGGAGGCAAATATTCTCATTAAGTTATCTTCCAGTGATAGGAAGAAACGAGATTTACCAGGATCACCTTGTCTACCAGATCTACCTCTCAGCTGATTGTCTATTCTTCTGGATTCATGTCTTTCGGTGCCAATCACATATAGACCGCCCAAATCTTTTACTTGTTTATTATTCTGCTCCCAACAAGTATTATCATGATCTTTTTTTCCACCTAATACTATATCTGTTCCTCTGCCGGCCATATTTGTTGCTATTGTTATTGAATTAAGTGCTCCTGCATTTTCTATAATCTCAGCTTCCTTTTGATGATATTTAGCATTCAACACATTGTGTTTAATTTTTTTCGATTTAAGTACTCTTGAAATTATTTCAGATGATTCAACTGATGTTGTACCAACTAATACTGGTTGTTGAGTTTTATTGATTTCGATTATTTCATCAATTATTCTATCAATCTTCTCTCTTTCTGTAAGAAATACAAGATCTACTTTATCATCTCTGATCATCGTTTTGTGTGGGGGTATTTGTACAACTTCAAGATTATAAATTTGATCGAACTCTTCAGCTTCGGTATCAGCTGTGCCTGTCATACCACAAATTTTATTAAACATCCTAAAATAATTTTGAAATGTAATAGATGCATAAGTCTGATTCTCTTGTTTTATACTGACATTTTCTTTTGCTTCAATTGCTTGGTGTAAGCCCTCAGACCATCTTCTTCCTGACATTTTCCTTCCTGTAAATTCATCAATAATGACAATCTCATTATTTTCAACAACATAATCTTTATCTTTCTTATAAATTAAATATGCTTTTAAGCTTGAATCTATATGGCTAAATAATTGAATATTATTAGAGCTGTATATGTCAGATGATGATTCAATTAATTTATCAGATAACAAAAGATCCTCAATTACAGATTGTCCCTCTTCTGTTAATGATACTGATTTTTGTTTTTCCTCTAAATTATAGTAATCATCATTCTTATTAGAAAGAAACTTCTTTATAACTTTATTTACCGATGCATAAGTATTGTTTGTTTTATTATTAGAACCAGATATGATTAGAGGTGTCCTTGCCTCATCAATAAGTACAGAATCAACTTCATCAATTATTGCATAGCTCAAACATGTTTGGCATTTATCTGTTAAGTTAAATGCCATATTGTCTCTTAAGTAATCAAAGCCAAACTCATTATTAGTTCCATAAATTATGTTTGACTTATATACAGATTTTCTCTGATCAGGTGGCACTAGACTATTTACAAAACCTACTGTCAATCCTAAAAACTCAAAAATAGACCCCATCCACTTTGAATCTCTCTCTGCTAGATAATCATTTACTGTAACAATATATACTGGATCACCACTCAATGAATTTAGATACGCTGGTAAAGTGCTAACAAGAGTCTTTCCCTCACCTGTCTTCATTTCACTTATCTTTCCCTCATGTAGAGCAATACCTCCGAGGAGCTGTTCATCGAAATGTCTTAGACCCAATGTCCTTTTCGACGCTTCCCTAACGACAGCAAATGCCTCGATTAGCAAGTCGTTAAGACTTTTTGACTCTAGATACCTCTGTCTGAGTTCTGTTGTAAGAAGTCTAAGCTCTTCATCAGATTTTTTTATATACACATCCTCTAGAGAATTAATTTGTTTAACCATAGTGGTATATTCTTTAATTAATCTAGAGTTTCTGCTGCCGAATACTTTTTTGAGAATATTTCCTATCATATTTTATACATAATGAAATATGGTTTATCATACAATAAATGGATGCTATATGAAAAAGATATCGGATTTTATACCCAATAAAGTAATAGAGAAAAAGCAGCATATAGATAAGCTGGATGACATTCTATCAGCTGGAGTGGAAGATAATTTGAGAGAACTAATGCATGTTATTAACTATTCGGAAAATAGCATTACTATTGAATGTGCTAGCAGCTCGATAGCTTCAATATTGAAATTTGAAAGAGAGAAATATCTTGAATTGTTTAAAAATTACGGAATGTATAATATCCAAGATTTAAAAATTAAAATTAAATAGATTCTGTTACATGTGTGAACAAAATTGGCGATTTCTTCTCGTCTTCAATAATAACTTGCTCCCATGCATTTGCATTATTAACTAATTCTCTGAGTAAGAGATTATTAAGGTGATGACCTGACTTGAATGCAGAAAATGATCCGATCAAACTATGGCCAAGAAGATATAAGTCTCCTATCGCATCAAGTATTTTGTGTTTAACGAACTCATCTTTATATCTTAAACCATCCTCGTTAATGATTTTATAATCATCTATCACAATCGCATTATTTACACTTCCTCCTAGAGCAAGATTGTTTTTTCTTAAATTTTCTATATCCTTCGCGAAGCCAAAAGTCCTAGCACGGCTGACCTGACTCAAGTATGAAATTGTTGAAAAATCAATAGTAGATGTTTGTGTTTCTTTTGGAAAAGAAGGATGATCAAAGTCAATTGTAAACGCAACTTTAAAACCTTCAAACGGCTCTATTTTAGCCCATTTATCATTCTGCTTTACTTCTATGTCTTTTGTAATTTTAATAAATTTCTTTGGATGATTCTGCTCTTTTATACCAGCAGATTGAATTAAAAAAACAAAAGGTCGCGAACTACCATCCATTATAGGTACTTCTGGTCCATCTAATTCTATAGTAGCATTATCAATACCTAAACCAGCTAGTGCTGATAATAGGTGTTCGACAGTAGACACCGATGTATCCTGATTAGAAATTGTTGTAGAAAGACGAGTATCATGAACATTTTTTAATGATGCAGCAATAGGCTCACTAGGTATGTCGTTTCTGACGAAAATGATTCCTTTATCTGGCTGTCCTGGATTGATACGAAGATTAATTTTCTTTCCTGTGTGGAGTCCCACACCAGTGGCAGTGATACTACTTGATAATGTTCTTTGCTTTAACATACGAAAATTCTATCAAAATGTCCTAAATCTTACAAATATATTAAGTTAGACAAAATATCTAAGTTAAAGTTCTTTTTGAAAATAATTAGATAATTTTTTAGCATATCTATCAAGTATAGAGCCAAATTTGGACGTATATTTGTTACTTGTAGATAATGAAGTAAGTTCTTTTTGTCTGTACAGGAGAAGGCCAACGGCAGTAGAGTATCTCGTCTTACCCCTGAGGTCCTCTAGGCCTTTAATTGATTTTGGTGACCCTATTCTTGATGGTTTTTGGAAGTATGATTCCGAGAAATTATCTAAGCCTTCAAGCTTAGCTCCACCGCCAGTAAAAACTAATCCAGCTCTTATTTTACTTGAGTACCCGCTATTATTAATTTCTTGTTGAATCGCATCAAAAATCTCATTAACTCTAGCTGCTATTATCTGAGACAGTATAGTCTTCGTGGTCTCTGTATCTGGTTTATCAGAAACAGATGGAACAGGAATTTTGATATCAGAATTATCTTCACTAGTCACGCATCCATACTGCATTTTTATCTCTTCAGCAGCATTAAGAGAGGTACATAAGATTATTCTTATATCATTTGTGATCATCTGGCTTCCAATAGGTATGACTGCGGTATGTTTGATAGTACCATCAGTGAAGATTGCAATGTCTGTAGTCCCGCAACCAATATCAATTAGACACACACCGAGATCACGCTCTTCATTTGAGAGAACAGCTTCGCTTGACGCTACTGGCTGAAGAACATAGTCATCAATTTCTAGCAAACTATTATTAATACATTTTGTGAGATTTCTCTTAGCAGTAGAAGATGTGGTGATAATATGTACATTAGCCTCTAGTCTAGCGCCAGCCATTCCAAGGGGCTCTCTAATACCCGATTGTCCATCAATAGTATAATGCTGCTCTATCGAATGGAGTATTTCCTGGTCTTTGGGGATTTGAATGTTTTGAGCATTATTAAGAACTTTTTCTTTATCTTCTGTAGTTACCTCATCATTAAGAATATTTACTGCACCGTTTCCATTATAACTTTGTATGTGGTTACCTGCGATACCAGTGGTAACAGATTGAATATTACACGTAGACATTGAACTTGCTTTATCTTTAGCTCTTCTAATACTCGAGACAGTAGCATCTATCTCAGAAATAATCCCTTTGTTAAGACCATTACAGGGTTCATTACCTATACCTATAATTCTCAGATCGCCTTTATCATCAATATCTGCGACTAGACATAGGACTTTAGAGGTGCCAATGTCTAATGCAACAAGAGTATCAGTACTTTTTACATTGCTCATTAATAATTATTATATCTCATTTAATCAGTTATTTGATAGCAAAACCATTGGAATATCGCATATCAATATGCTTAATATCTTTTTTAAAAAGCTTTTTAAGGCCTTCATAAGAATCGATCAGCCTAACAAGATTGACTTCTAAATTTTTCCTATCAGATATTAATATATTCGCGGATGTTTCTATCTTTATAAGGGAATTGAATACTTCTATTTTACTTATGCCTAAACCTATTTTATTTAAATATTTTTCAGACAGTCTTAGAATATTCAGAGATATAAAAGCGTTATTTGTATTATCAATTATTATAGGTAGATTTTTTATCTCAGTACTTGATTTTATAATTGATCCATCTTCAGTTAATATCAATGAATTGAAGATCGCATAGGGCTTATGTTGGATGATCTTGATTTGTAACTTAGAAGGAAATGACTTATTTATTTCAGCATCTTTAATCCATTCATTAGTAATGATTAATTTTTGAATACCTGTAATATCTAGAGAGAGTAAATCTTTGTCTTGAAGGTTAGCAATCAGTTTATTGAAATTGGAGGTGTCATGTTTTGTCCCATTTGAAATTATTTCTACTTCAGTGATAGGAAAATTAAAATAATTAGATTTATAAGAAAATATTAAAACACCTATAATTGCGATTATGATAATGACTTTAGGCATTAATTCCCATAATTTCAAGAATCAGCTTGTAATAACTTAAACCATACTGTTTTGCAGATTTAGGAACAAGACTGTGATCAGTCATCCCAGGAATTGTATTAATCTCTAATAGGATTATTTGATTATTATGAATGAAAAAATCCACTCTAGCCCAAGTTCTGCAACCTAGCACATTAAATGCTTTGAATACTTCCTGATTAATTTCATCAACTATTTTTTGTTCAAGCTGAGGAAAAATAAATTGAGTTTTTTCTGATTTATATTTTGCGTTAAAATCATAAAATCCATCAGCAGGTATTATCTTTATAATTGGTAAAACCTGATTGTTTAAAATTGCTGCAGTGTATTCTTCTGCATATATTCTCTTTTCGACCATATATTCTCTGTCACTATCAACATTTGTAAAGTTTTTAAAATCATTTTCATTTTCTACTCTGAAGATGTTATTACTGGAACCAGAACATATGTCTTTGATGAAAAACGATTCTCCAAAGTCAGTCTTCAAATCATCATAGTTTTGATCTTTATACATAGTGAATTTAGGAGTCATAAGATCATGATCTATCCATACCTGCTTTGTTTTGTATTTATTGAAAGATAATTCTGATGATGTCGAATTAGAGCCACAGAAATTTATTCCTATTTTTTCAAGATAGCTTTGAACCTTGCCATCCTCGCCTCCTTCGCCATGAATTAGATTGAAAACAAGATCAATTGAATTGTTTATGATGAAATCATTTAAATCATGGAATGAATCACTCTTCATATCATATAAAACAACGTCATGTTTTTGTTCAATAAGCGCTTCGTAAACATCATGTGAACTTTTAAGAGATATTTCGCGTTCATTTGACCATCCGCCACCTAATATACATATTTTGTTTGTCATTTTATAAGTAATACTTCCTCTTCAAGTCTAATATTGAATTTTGACAATATAATATCTTTTACCTTGCTTAATAATAACGTAAAGTCTTGATATGTTCCTGATCCATCATTTATGAAATAATTTGAATGCTTCCGTGAGACATAAATACCACCTACGCGCAATCCTTTTAAATTTGCCTCTTCTATCAATCTTGCCGCATAATCATCCAAAGGATTTTTAAAGATACATCCACATGATAAATTATTAGTTGGTTGTGATGTTTTTCGTTTGTGGTTAAGCTCACTCAGTAGATCGCTATCAAATGTCGCAGGTTTATTATACAGCTTGATTGACATAATTATTGAGCTCTCATCAAAATTGGACTTTCTGTAAGAGTACTCTAAATCATCTTGATACATGGTATAAGTGATTCCATTGTTGTCAATCAGATCAACACTATGTACATGTTGGAGGATTTCGTCATCAAATGCACCCGCGTTCATATATACCGCACCTCCGACAGTTCCTGGTATTCCATACAGGAATTCATAGCCTGACAATTTATTCATAAAAAGATATCTTGCAAGTCTGGTGCATGAGACATTACTTGTACAGTAGATATATTTTTTATCAAAAGAGATTTTCTTTTCCATATATTTCAAGCTTACGATAGATCTATCATAATAATCAGTTACAAAACATATATTCGAACCATTACCAATAAATAAAGGATTAAGATCTACTAATTGCCTAAGATCTTCCATTGTTAGAGGGCAGATTAATTCTCTACAAGAACCCCCTAGGCCAATGGTAGTAACTTTTTTCAATGAGTAATTTTTAAAGACTTTCATACTTTTTAAGAATATTTATAATATTTTTAATATCACCAGCTCCTTGAAGGACCAGGATAGTGTTTTTTAAATCTAACTGATCTAATAATTTTTTAATACTTCTAAAAGACGTTAGGAGAACTTTATTTTTATTGCTTAGCTTTTTGTACAAGAAATTTGAATCATATGAATTATTTTTTTCGCCAGCAGAGTATGTTGGTAATAATATAATCTGATCTAATGTATTTAATATTTTTATGAATGATCGCCAATAAGCTTTTGTCCTTGAGAATCTATGTGGTTGAAAAATCATAATAATTTTCTTCTTTTTGTATATATTGTTGATAGTTTGTATAGTTGAATCAATCTCTGTTGGATGATGTCCATAATCATCAATAATAACTGGGTCGATACCATTAATAAAAATATTTTTGTAAACATCAAATCTTCTGCTAGCTCCATAGAAACTTCTTAGAGAAGCTAATGATTGTGAAATTGATATACCAAGATACAGGGATACTGAGATTGCAGATAGAATATTATAGACATTATGCTTACCTAAAAGGTATGTTTCAGCTTTATAGGACTTTCTTCCATAGATGATGTTGAACCTCATTTTATTATTAAGAAACTTTATTGATTCTGCCTGTAGATGGTTTGTTTTCCTGAAACCATACTGAAATATATTTCTATTAATCTTCTTTTGTAGTTTAAGTGAATTCTTATCATCACCATTCAAAAAAACTTTCCCATAAAAAGGAATAGAGTTAATAAGTTTTAGCATCGATGCTTCAAGATTAGAGTAATTATTATCATAATTATCTAAATGCTCTTTATCCAAGTTAGTTAACACTACTAGGTGTGGTTTTAGAATAGAGAAACTAGGATCACTTTCATCTGTTTCTGCAACAAGGTACTGACTGTTACCTAGTTTTACATGAGGATCATCAGTTTTTAGTTTTCCTCCAATTAAATATGTGGGGTCAAGTTTATTTATGTGCAGTATGTGACCCAAAAGGCTTGTCGTTGTTGTTTTTCCATGGGATCCAGTAATTGAAATGCCGTACTTTAATCTCATCAATTCTGCAAGTATTTCCATTCTACTGAGTATTGTTATACCTTGTTTCCTGGCATATCTTAGTTCAGAATTGTTTCTTGGAATTGCATTTGAAAACACAACAATGTCGTTTTGTTTAATATTTTTTGGATTATGACCTATAAATATTTTAATCTTGAGTTTACGGAGCCTACTAACTGCATTATTTTCTAGAATATCTGATCCTCTGACAGCAAAGCCCATATTGTGGAGCAGCTCAGCAATACCCATCATTCCTGCGCCTCCTATACCAATTAAGAAAAAAGATTTATTTTTTAGATGTTGTGTTATTGAATTTTTCATTAAGCTCTGGAATATTTCCTAGAATTATAGCACTTGAGTCATCTGGGAAAAGATTTTTACCATTAATTGCTAATTTAGACAAGAGTAACTGGTTACTATACAAGTTGGTTAGATTTTTTTCTAGTTCCTCAGAAAAATTATCACTTTCTTCGATGATTATAGCTGCATCATTATCCTTCAAGTATTTTGCATTAAAATATTGATGATTGTCAGTTGCATACAGGAAAGGAACAAGTATGGGTGTCCTTCCTGCTTTACAAATCTCGCTTACTGTCATTGATCCAGATCTAGAAATAATAATGTCTGACCAATCATATAACGTTTCCATATCGAATGAAAAATCTAACACATTAGCATCCATTTGATTGACATTATATATATTTTTTACACCCTCTCTGTTCTCTAATCCTGTAATATGTGTAATTTTAAATTTATTTGAAAATTGAGATAGACATTTAGGTATATTTTGATTGAAAAACTTTGAGCCTTGACTGCCTCCAAAAACAAGAACATTAAGAGTCTCTCTATCGAGAGTATACTTTACTTGGGGATTAGTAATATTATTAAAGCTATCTCTGATAGGATTACCTGATAATATTATTTTTTTACTTTCAGAGAAAGTTCTTGGAAATGTTTGAAAAGTTTTTCTTGAAAAAAAATTGTTAATCTTATTAGAAGTTCCTGCGATAGAATTAGATTCATGAGCATATACCGGTACACCCATAATAAATGCAGCGATTGAGATGGACACAGTTATATAACCCCCGAAACCCAGAATAAATAATGGCTTTTCTTTATATATCAGAATTAGACTTTGAAAAAATGATATTATTAGATTGAGTATGCCTTCCATAAGCTTTCTAAAACTTTTACCCCGAATACCTGATGATTTAATGTATTTCATTTGAATTTCTTTATCAGTGATAAGTTTATTTTCTATGCCAGAAATAGTGCCTATCCAAGTTATTTTATAATCATGGCTAATTAAAATCTCAGATATGTTTTTAGCTGGAATAACATGACCGCCTGTTCCGCTTGCTACGATAAATATATTTTTATTCATTCTAGTTTTTATTTACAGCCTGACTATATACCTGTTTGTTTTCAATTTGAACTCTAATTAGTATTCCAATATAAGTAAACATTATGAGTAAATTAGTTCCACCATAACTTATAAAAGGAAGACCCATCCCTTTAGTTGGAAATAAGCCGATATTAACCAAGATGTGAATTATGGTCTGAATTAACATGAGTAAAACGATGGATAGTATAATGTTTGATGAGAATTGGGAAATCTTTGTAGTAATCTGATAAAAAATGAAGATACGTGAAAATAATAAAAAATATAGTATTAAAAGTACCATGATAAAAATGAATCCGAGTTCCTCTCCTATTATTGCAAGGATGAAATCATTGTATTGTTCTGGTAAATAGAAAAGTTTTTGCATACTTGAGCCGAGACCTTGACCAAATAATCCGCCTGATGATAGGGCTATTTGAGATGCGATTATTTGATAACCACTGCCCTGAGGATCACTCCAAGGATCTATAAAAGCAAGTAACCTTTGAATCCTATATGGATAGAGAAATATTAATAAGAATATCGGTAATATTGAGATTGATAAAATCTTAAAAATATTTGATAGTTTTAAATTTGATAAAAAAGAAAAAATAATAAATGAAATAAACAATAAAATCATACTCCCAAAATCTCTCTGAAAAACAATTACTAGCATCAGAATCGACAGTAGAATGAAGATTTTAAGATAATTTTTATCGAAATTGTTTCTTGTTATATAACCAGATAGCCATATAAAGAAGAAAAGTCGGGAGACTTCAGATATCTGCAAAGTAAAAAAACCAAGATTTATCCATCTGGTAGCACCATTTACAGTTATGCCTAAACCTGGAATATGCACTAACAACGACAATACAATCGATAAGACTAAGAAATACTGTCCATAATCAAAATAGAATTTCATTTTTATGCGTGCAAAAACATAAAGAACAATCAAGCCTAGTAGAAGGAATATAATATGCTTTTTTAGAAAAAAAAGAGGGTTTGAAAACTTCGCTGCCGCAAAGTCTACAGTTGATGATGTAACCATAACTAGTCCAATTAATATCAAACTTGTTACACATGCTAGAAATAGAGAATCAAGCCCTCTTGTATCAAAGAATTCTATAATACTTCTAATTTTGTTGGCAAGCATATTTACTCACAAGCTCCTTAAAATGATTGCCACGTTGTTCAAAGTTACTGTAATTATAGTAACTTGAAGTGCCAGGTGACATCAGAACAGTATCACCAGCTATCATTTGAGAGAATATATAATTAATTGCTTCATCAAGACTTTTAAAATATGCTTTTTTTACTTCAACTTTTAGTTCTTCATCTAGATGATCTTTATTTTCACCTATTAATATTAAAATTTTTACTTTTTTATTTATTGGTTTATTAAGTATTTTATATGATAAATTTTTCTTATCTCCACCCATGATAAGTATTATATTTCGATCATTTGATTCTAAGGCGTTATGTGTTGAGTTTGCATTAGTTGATTTTGAATCATTAATGAATCTTACACCATTAACAACACAAAATTCTTCAACTCGATGCTCTAAATGCTTACGTTTAGAGAATGAGTTTATAACGTCACCCAGAGGTATACCAATTACGTTGAGTATTGCTATACAAGCACATAAATTTAGTGCTTCGTGTCGACCGGATATTTTATATATGTTTGATAAGTAAACTATTTCTTTATTATTTTTTAATGATAGTTCTTCAATTTTATTGTCAAAAACGAAGAAATCAGTTCCCTCTAAGTAGAATGTATCATATTTGTTAGCTACATTTAGATCTTTACTTATCAGTGAATGATCAGTGTTTTTAAATATTTTGAGTTTAGTTTCCATATATTCATATAATGAACCATGTCTATCAAGATGGTCTGAAGACAAATTTAATATTATTGCAATATGAGAGTTTAATATATTTATATGCTCTAATTGATAACTTGATAATTCTATTATCACATAGTCATATTCTGACTTTAGTGAATCAAATACAGAAACTCCATTATTACCGCATGCAATAGCTTTTATATTATTGTCATTAAGAATATTGGATAATAGATTCACAGTTGATGTTTTTCCATTCGTTCCAGTAACACAAATAAATTTAGATTTTGATAGTTTCTGTATCAATTCTATATCCGTAATAAATTTACATCTTTGCTTACTTAGTTTTTTTATTATTGGAGCTGATGGAGGTATTCCTGGACTTATTATCGAAAAGTCGATCTTTTTTAGATTGATTGTTCTATCTTTACATATAATTAAATTATCTTTTATATCTAAAATATCGTTTGATGTTATAGAATCATAAGAAATGTTATTATCCTCAAAAAATCTACTACAGTGATTAAACGTAACTCCTTTGCCAATTATAAGATAAGAGGACTTATAGACATTCATCGTATTTTTAATGTAGATAATGCAATGAGTACTAAGATAAAAGTAATTATCCAAAATCTCATGATAATTTTAGGCTCTGACAAACCCGAAAGTTCGTAGTGATGATGGAGAGGCGCCATTTTAAATACACGTTTGCCATTTCTCATTTTAAAAGAGGCTACCTGAATTATTACAGATAAAACTTCGGCTATAAAAATTCCGCTCATTATAGCAAATGCTAACTCTTGTTTTAGAATTATCGCTAATAATGCCAATGAACTGCCCAATGATAGAGACCCACAATCTCCCATAAATATTTCTGCAGGATATGAATTAAACCATAAAAATCCTAGACCAGCTCCTACTAGCGAGGCTGCAAAAATAGCTATCTCTCCTGATCCATGTATGTATGGGATAAGAAGATATTCAGATATATTTATATTTCCATGTACATAAGCGAAAATAACAAATGCAGATGCAATTAATATACAAGGAAGTATGGCTAGACCATCTAAACCATCAGTTAGATTTACTGCATTTGATGAGCCAACTAATATAAATATTGACCATGGAATAAACAATAAGCCTAAATACAGGCTATTATCTTTTAAGAATGGCATGACAGAGCTAATTTCACCAGTGTCCATGTATAAATATAAATAAATTGTGATTAGTGAGGCAGAGATCACTTGAAACAATAGTTTAAGTCTACCTTTAATGCCATCACTATGTCCTTCAACAAGTTTTTTATAGTCGTCATAGAATCCTATCGAACCAAAACTTAAAATACCAAAAAGTAGCAATAATATATACTCATTACTGAGATCAGACCATAGTAATGTAGATATAACAATTGAAGATATAATAATAAGACCACCCATTGTAGGTGTTGTATTTTTATCATTTAGGTGACTTTCAGGACCATCTTCTCTAATAGACTGATAAAACTGTTTTTCTCTTAAGTACGAGATTATGTATGGACCAAGAATGAGTGAGATTAATAACGATGTTAGTGCTCCCATGACTATTCTGAGTGTCAAATACTGGAATACATTGAATCCAGAATAAAATTCAGATAAGTATTGGAATAAGGACAATAACATAATCTATTTTAAACCTTTTGCAATTAAATCAAAATTCATAAATCTTGATGCTTTGATTAATACTACAGTATTTTCATCAGATACTTGATAAACATAATTAATTAATTCATCCATATCCTCAAAACAGACACAGTTTTCTCCAAATGTTGATTTGGCCTCATCTTTATACGTTCCCATATATAAAAGATATTCTACTCCTAGATCCTTTGCTAATTTAAATATTGTTTGATGATGGTAAAGAGATTTTTCTCCTAGTTCACCCATATCACCCATTACAAAAATTTTGTTTTGTTGAAATGATCCTAATTGATGAAGGGATGATTTCATAGATTCAGGATTAGCATTATATGAATCATCAATAATTAATGAGTTATTTTTAGATGACATATAACTATAGAACCTGCCTTCCACGCCATAAAATTGTTTTACGCCTTTTTGCACAGAACTGATGCTTGCTCCTGCTTCCATCGCTAATGATATACTGAACAATAAATTGATTGGCAAAATGCCGGTTAGATCTCTTTTATCTAACTCAAAATCACCTTTGGATGTAGATAGGTAAATATATTTGTCATCAGATTTAGATATATAATAGTCTGCTTCTTTATTAATAGATACTGTTGTAACAGTTTTTGAGTTATTCAATTCCCTCCATTTTTGGTAATAAGTATCATTTTTATTTAAAACTACTTGTGAAGTATTGTTGTGTGAAAATATTTCCTCTTTAGTAGATATTAAATTATCAAAGCTTCCAAAAGATTCCATATGAGCTTCTGAGACATTCAATAAGGTTGTTAAATCTGGCTCACATATATTTACTAAATCACGTATATCATTTTTTTTACTAGCCCCTAGCTCATAGACACTCTTGTGAATTGTATTTTCATTAAATGATTGAAAAATTGATAGCGGCAATCCAATATCATTATTATAATTACCAACTGTAGTGCTTACAGAGAACTCTTGGGTTAATATTGTAGAAGTTAGTTTTGTAACAGATGTTTTACCATTGGTGCCAGTTATACCTATTGTAAATGGAGAACCATTAATTTTTTTTATGTTCCTTGCAATTATACCTAATGCCGCTATTGTGTTATCACAAACTATATATGGGACGTTAATGCCATATGTACGCGAGATATCACTGCACAATATTGCAGTTGCACCTCTGTTTATTGACTCTTGAATATAATCATGACCATCATGGTTAGAGCCACCTATAGCTACAAAAAGATCTCCTATGCTTATTTTCTTGCTATCAATTACTATGTTATTAACACGCGTGTCATTTCCATAAATCTTACAAGACAAGAAATCAGCAATTTTTGAGATACTAATATCCATATTTTCTAATAATTTTATTTAAATAGATAATATCATTATGTTTAATTTTTTTATTATTTTCCAAGATAAAATCCTCGTTACCTTTGCCCAAAATGAAGTTTATCTGATTAGCACTAGATGTTTTAAGAAGGAAGTGTATGGCTTTTTTTCTTGATGGTATTATAACAACTTTGATTTTGTTTTTAATGCCTTTGAGTATATCCCTGCATATTATTTCAAATTTCTCTGTACGAGAATTATCTTTCGTAATTATTACGTGTGTAGAATGATTATCAACAACTTTTGCTGTAGTCATTCTCTTAGATTTATCTCGATCACCACCACACCCAAATAATGTGGTGATTTTTTTGTTAGAAGCAAAATCTTTATATATATTCTTGTATGCATCTACTGTGTGGGCGTAGTCAATTATAAAGCTCCCTTTTTTTGAAGTATTTATAATTTGTCTTCTACCTTTTAATGGTGTGAGATTATCAATTGATCTTAGTATTAATGGTTTTTTAAATTTCTCCAGCCACATTACTGCAGAAATCATTTTTATAGAGTAATGATTGAAGCTATTATATTTATTCTTATATAGCGGTGAATTAATGTTTAATCCTTTTTTATTACTTATTTTTTTCTGTGAGATAAAGTATAGATTTTTTAAGGAGTATTTTGATTGTGTTATTTTTTTTAAATGAACTGAATCATAATTCACTATTGCCGTTTTACTCTGATGAAGAATGCTCAACTTTGTATTGACATAGTTTTTTAAACTCTTGTGGTACTCTAAATGGTCTTGATCAATATTTGTTATGATTGCATAAGTAAACTTTATTCCTTCTATTCTGCCTTGATCAATTCCCTGTGATGAGCTTTCAATGATAATGTAATCACATTTTTTTTGTGTGTACTTAAATATAAGTCTATAGTTTATGTCTATTGGTGGAGTCGTATAACCACTCGTTTTTAAATCAGGATAAATACCGTTACCCTCACTACAAATTAATCCCACTTTTTTACCGTGGTAAGAAAGAGCTTGTGCCAATAATAATGATGTGGATGTTTTTCCATTCGTACCAGTAATTCCTATCAATACTGGCTGATGTCTTAATTTAGTAAGATCATTTTTTAATAAGCTGATACTGAGTTTATTTATATTTTCAATAATTAAGTATGGAGTAAGAACTTTAATATCTTTTCTAAATATCTTGAAAGGTGTAATAAAACCTGTGGCACCATTTCTAAGTGCATCCTTTATGTTTAATTTATTTTTTTTAATATCAGGATGGAGTGAAACGAAAACCTGTCCTTTATTTATTCTTCTTGAATCTATTGAGAATCTTTGTGAAAAGAGTTTGTTATTTTCTGAATTGTATAAAATAAATTTTATACATAGATCTAGGTTATCTATTTCCTGCATATTTAATATTACCTAAGAATCTCATTGCATGTTGAAGATATTCACCAAATACAGGGGCTGCATGGTAACCGCCAGAACCTTCTCTGTCTTTTGGCTTTCTTATTATTACTGCTGCTACGTATTTTGGATTAGGATCACCTAATATACCTATGAATAATGCATTATGAAGATTCTTATCGTACTTACCGTTTTGTAATTGTCTTACAGTTCCAGTTTTACCATACACAGTGTAGCCATTTACCCGTGCTTTCTTGCCAGTACCATCCTTGTCATGAACCACATCTTTAAGCATATCTAGTATCATAGCTGAATTTTTTTTATCAAGGATCTGATTTTTTTCATAAGAGTTATTTTCCTCATCGATAACGTACTTTAATTGTGTGTATGATCCATAATTAGCCAATGTCGTATATGCACTCACCAAATGCATCAAAGACACCGATAGTCCATATCCATATCCAATACTAAATTGACCTGATTTTGATAGAGAATTTGGAGTTGGTATTGAGCCACTTTTTGAACCTGGAAGGTCTATAAATAAGGATTGTCCGAATCCAAAATCATCCAAATTATTAATAAGTTGTTTTCTAGTAAGTTTACTTGATACTCTAGCTGCTCCAATGTTGCTAGAGAGTTTGATTATATCCCCAGGTGTAACTTTACCTAGGTATTTCCAATCCTTAATTTCTTTATTATCTAATTTAATTACACCGGGTGCAGTATCGATGACTGAAGAATTGTCAATTACATTGTATTCAAGTCCAGCATAAATGATGAAAGGTTTGATAGTCGAGCCTGGTTCTATTAAGTCATATATTGCCCTATTTTTAATTTTTCTACCTCTGTAGGAATATCTATTGTCAGGATCAAACGATGGATAATTTGCCATTGATAAAATATTACCTGTACTTGCTTCAACAAGTACAATAGATCCGCTCTCTGCGTTTGAGTTATTTACGTGTTTTTTTAAAACATCATATGCAATGATCTGAAGCCTTTTGTCAAGTGTGAGCGTTATGCTATCTCCTGACTGAGCTTTTTTTATAACCTCAATTGTTTCAATTGGTCTACCAATATTATCTCTTTTTACTTTTTTATGTCCATCAGATGGTTTTAGAGAATTATTTTTTACCAACTCTATCCCCTCTTGTCCAATATCATCAATATCAGTGAATCCTAGTATATTTGAAAATGCCTCACCACCTAAATATGATCTCTTGTTTTCATTAATGAAATATATATACGGACTAGATAATTCACTAACTTTTAGATATACAGATTTTGAAACATGTCTTTTTAGATAGTATTCTCTTTTTTGTTTATGTTTTGTAATAATTTCCTTAATATTTTCAAAAGGAATATTTAGTATCTTTGAGAGCTGCTTCAAACTATTATAGTTACTTCTCATATCTAGTTTGCTAGGATTTATACATAATGTCTTTGCTGGGAGAGACATAGCTAAAATATTATTATTTCTATCATATATTATTCCACGCTGAGCTTTGATAACTTGATTATGAATCTGTCTTTTCGTTGCCTCGTTAACAATATTATTTTTACATGAACTTTTATTAAAATAAAAACAGTCTGTACCTTTAATCTGAAGAAAGTACAATCGAATTATTATTAACAAAAATATAGCAAAAGCTGCTGTTATAAATAACAGCAGCCTCCACTTTTCTGTTTTCGTATTACTATTAATCAGCTTGTTGTCTTAAAAAAGCTGGGATATCAATTGAAGTCTGATCCTCTTGTTGATTGTGATGAACCTGAGGAATATTTTCTTTATTAATGACATCGCTTGGAGAAATATTCCTATCTCCGTTTCTGACAACATTTTGATCAGTAACAGAAGTCTCATCCCCTACAATTGAATTTTCGCTTGGATTATTTTGTGTGAAACCAGTAGCAATAATTGTGACCCTAAGGTCTCCAATGTTATCATCTTCTTTAATACATCCTGTAATAATCTTTGCGTCTTCATTTGCAATCTCTCTGATCTTGCTCCCGATTACTTCAAACTCATCAGTTGTTAAATCAGAACCAGATGTAATATTTACTAATACACCACTTGCTCCCTGGAGATCAATATTATCCAACAAAGGACTGCTTAATGCGGTTGTCACAGCTTCCTCTGCCCTATTTTCACCTGATGATACGCCGGAGCCCATCATAGCTTTGCCCATGCCAGACATAACTGTTTTTACGTCTGCAAAATCTACATTCATAAAGCCTCTGATGGTAATGATTTCAGTTATTCCTTTCACAGCGCCTCTAAGTACATCATTTGCGTTCTCGAATGATGAAAATATTGACTCACCACCTCCGTAAACTTCTTTTAGCTTTGAGTTTGGAATTACAATTAATGAATCAACCCATTGCTCAAGATTATTTATTCCTTCCTGTGCATTTGACATCCTCTCTGGACCCTCGAATTCAAATGGTTTTGTAACAACGGCTACAGTGAGGATCCCAAGATCTCTTGCAATTTGGGCTATCACAGGTGCAGCACCGGTTCCTGTACCACCGCCCATTCCAGCAGCTATAAAGAGCATATCTGCGCCTTCGATCGATTCTTTAAGCGTCTCGCTTGCCTCTAATGCAGCCTGTTTTCCTTTTTCAGGATCTGCTCCAGCACCAAGTCCTTTAGTAATTTCAGAGCCTATTTGTACAGTTGTGGCTCCGTTTACGTCCCTCAATGCTTGTACGTCTGTATTTGCAATTAAAAAATCTGCCCCATGTATTTGAGACTTCAGCATTGAAATAATAGCGTTACCGCCGCCACCTCCAACACCAATGACTTTGATAACTGCATTCTGAT